>Ga0209489_100165_pt1 | contig 102163 bp, 45 predicted proteins | sample SiratrowhiteBW_FD_187527 | JGI IMG/M metagenome (GOLD analysis project Ga0209489, IMG submission 187527) | Root nodule microbial communities of legume samples collected from California, USA - Siratro white BW (SPAdes) (version 2) | ecosystem: Host-associated > Plants > Roots > Nodule | place... | reverse complement strand
TTTTTTTTTTTTTTTTTTTTTTTTTTTTTTTTTGAACTTTTAACATAATTTTAGCGTCTAACTCATTTATGTCGCAAAGTCAGTTTATCATTATAGGAACTGGTATTTTGTTAGTTAAACAGTAGCTATTTAGACATTTTTTTAGTGCTTATTCGGTTTTCTTATGTCTTTCTTAATAAAAATATATTTTTGAATACCTTAAAGCTAATTCAATTTTTGAATGATTAAATGAAATTAAAAATAAAAAGAAAACATATTTGTTATAAAATAAAAAACTTCATAAAAAAATAATAAAAGTAAATAGTTTCTCTTTAATAATATTGATGGAAGTAATTTAGAATAGAAAAATAGATAAAATCGTTTGCAAATTTAAGATTTATAAGAGAAATAAAATAATAGTGATAAGGCTAACAACAGCAAGAAAATAGTAATATATTTTAATATTCCGTAATAATAATAATCGTTGTATATAAGAAAAATTATAATGATAATAAAAATTATGAAAGTGAAAGAAGTAATGATAAGAAAAGTTTGATTTTAATAAATATGAATATTTAGAAGCTAAAAGTTAGGAATTAAAAAATAACAGTTTTTAACTATATTATATTTTTATAAATTTAGGAAATCAAATTGTGATTTTAATTTAATAAAATAAAAACTCATAATCAAAATTATAAAATCCTATTCTCATCTTTAATTATATGTCTAATTTATTATGTCCAGAGGACCGGACCATCTTTTCATATGTCATTAAAAAAACTCTTATATATAATTATTTAAAAATTATCATCAGAAACTAATATAATTTTTTTATTTAAATGTGTATTATTATTTTAAAATCATATTATTTAAAATTCTATTTAACATAGTTTATAATATTTTTCTTAAAATATTTAAGACAAAAATAATTATAATTGTTTTTAAATAGACAAATAGCTAGAAGTTCTCCATTTTTATTTCCCTCCATTCCATAACATAGTGGTTTTACTTTAGTGCATTTTCCTTTAAAAAAAATTAAAATATCTATTTATTATATCCAATAATGCAGTAGCTTTGTAAAATTTAATGTTTTAATGAATAAATGTTTTTTTTTAATTTGTACTATAATTTTAGAAGCAAATTAAATTTTTAGAACAATTATGAGAGGCAGGGAAAATAACAAATTTTCTAAGTCAGGTAATTGTAACATACAAAAAGAATAATTGGTTTCTTCCGGGGACTCTATCATTAGTAGTTATTGTATATGTAGTTAGTTATAATTTCAGTTTTTATATTTTAGATTTTCTTAAGTTCGGTTTTAAAAATCTTTATAAAGTTACTTTGGTTTCTATGTTTTTCAAGTTTTGTAACTTTTATTTGGAAATTTTCACTCAATTTTATTCTTCCATTACACATAGAAAATTGGCAAATTTTGTTTTGAGGAGGAAAAGAGGAAACATGAAGAGAAAAACTGTTACCAACAAGTCTTCTAAACCAAGGAAGAAATCTAAAGTTGTAGCAAAGCTTCCTGGTAATGAAGTTTCCTTTGTTCATGTTATTCTCTTGTTGGGTTGAATGCATCATTGTTAATAAATGCTTTGAATTTTTTTTGAATATTTTCAGAAGAGGATTACAGTGAAGAAGAGAAGACACTGAGGGCATTCGACATGAACATGAAATATGGTCCCTGTCTTGGAATCACAAGACTACAACGTTGGGAGCGTGCACAGAAACTGGGTTTGAACCCTCCAATGGAAATTAAGACTCTTTTAGAAAGTGACAAAGTTCAAGCACAAAACCTGTGGCACAAGTTAACTAAATAAATAGGAACCATTTTTTGTTCCATGAAGAAAAACGTGTTCATAGAGATTAGGAATAGATTTAGCCATTTTTTACTTATTCTGTCTCATCATTTTGGGAGATTCGTTTTTGTTTTTCAATATTTTATATTAGTGGTTTCCTACGCAAACTTTTCTATAAGTTTATTCAAATATATAATATATTGGGATTTGCAAATTTATCTTGATTGGTTGCCCTTTAGATTAAATCAGGATTTCAAGATATTTTAAAACTTCTTTGTTTGTATTTTAGCTAAAAGGAATCATTTTCAAGAGAATTTTGTAGAGGAAGATTGATTGGGAGGTGATGATACTCCTGACTTGATCTGGGAGTTAATTGAAATGTGCAAAAAATACATTCTTTTATGATATTTTAACTGATAAAATTAGTTAAAATTTTAAGAATTTAACTTAAAATTATCAATTTTAAATCTTAGGCGACAAATCATTTAGACCGAATGAGATCTTTGATAAGAAATTAATCGAATTTAAAGTTGCTTGAATAAGATCACTTTTAATCTTAGTTTTATACATTTTGAAAGAATATTAAAAAAATAATTAAAACTATCAATTATCTCATTTATACATCAATATATATACCATAAAAAAAAGTAAATTTATGAACTTGGTTGTTATATTTTGACATCTTACACATATAGTAACAATTTAATTTAAATATATTTTTCATGGACTGATATTTTTGAGTGATAATTTGACACAAACATGAACAAAAACATATACATACACATAAAGTTGGGTTTAAATTGGATCAGTTTATAAAATTATGCACTTGATATTCAATTTAACAAAAGCACTACTTGGACGAACATGATCACCATATGGTCACAGTGCACCTTTACACCTATAACTTTTAAATGTATGATATAAAAAATCTAGAACACCAACTAATATAGCTTGCATGTGCATGAAGCAATGAAAAGAAAAGAATAAATTACTTCAGCATCTTACCACTATTTCCTTGAAAGATATTATTATATCAGTCTTTTCGCTTGGCTTTTGATTCTACCTTATCAGGTATGCATGATGACCAAAAAGTTGGTACCAGAGTGCATGCAGCTTGTATCAGAAGACCAAGTGGAAGGCCTGAAAAGTCACTTGCTGTTATCTTAATACATGATGCAAGTGCAACGCCAAGGTATCCACTCACAATGAATGCCAGTGCCACGCAAGACATGAGAAAGGCCATTATAGACCCTTCACATCCTGGTGGACACATCTGTGCTATTAGGACACTGAATGGGAGAATCTTGAAGAAGAACAGAACCTCCAAGAATCCTGAGAAAATCACCACGTAGAGTGAGTCTGGCACACCCATTTGCCGATAAAAGCCTTGCACAAACAAGAAATCTGAAATCATGAAGAGTGCCATCATGGCTTGAATGGCTGATATCAGTTTCCTTGGTGGGACAGATTTGAAGTGTTGGTTATATATGATGCCCCATAGGAGCATTGTTGCCTGGCCAAACACCTTGGAGATTCCCAATACTGATGAGTTTATCTTCAAATGCTGTGTCTGGTAGAAGAACATGGTGCCTGTAAGGGCAGGGATAATGGCATAAGATGCTGTAAACCATGCTATTGAGTATGCAATTTCAGGCTTTCTCAGAGCAACCAATAGCTGTGAAAGCTGGTTCCTTATCCCAACAGAGGGACTCTTTGGAAGGCCAAGAGAACTCTCGGGAACTGAAATGGTTATGAAGAATTGGAGAGCAAGGAGGAGGCCGAAATATAAGAACATTGTTTGTGGGTTGAACCGGCCAATGAGAATGCCACCTAGAAGATTACCGAGGACTCCTCCTGCAGAGGAAGCTATCCAAACAAATGATTGGAGGTTGCCTGAGGAGGATGGTTGCGAGTGCTTGGTTGAGGAAGGACTTTGTTTAGCCATCTCTGCAACAATGGCATCATTAGCAACCTCAGCTATCGAAGCACCTAGATTACTGAGGAGGAGGTATGTGGAGATGGTGAAAATAGACATGTTTGAGGGAGAGATTGCTATGATTAGCCATGACAGTGCCTGCAAGAAAGCTGCATAAAAAGATTCAGAGGAATATTTTAGGAATTAGTTATATCTTTGGTAGAAATTAGAAATGTCATAAAACTATGAACGTTGGTAACATGAACCAACTATCCCAAAAGCTTAACCTGATAGTTGAGACAATTAATGGTTTTATATTGAATCTCTAACATGCCCTTCATACAAGAGCCCTAGAGACTCTAAGCATGGATTATGAACAACCTCAACTGACTTGTGCTAGAATTCAACCTTTTATCAGAAGAGAACGGCGAGAGGCAAGGATTGAACTCTTTCAGAGTTTAGACAATTTTTGGTCTAGAGGATCCAATACCATGTCATAAAAAAACTATAGCAAAAGCTTTAGTTATCAATTGAAAACAAGAGAATGGTTTTACATTATATCCCCAACAACTGGAATGATTTTAAAATTCATAATATATGTGATTCTCTTAAAAACTTCAAGAAACTATGGATGAATTTCCATCAATAAAAAGAGGGGGAAATTCCTGAAGAGTCAGGCCAGGCAAAATGTCAAACCCAGAGGTCACCTATTAATGCTAATTGTTAAGTAATTAATCAAATCATACAACTGGTTAACTTAAGCAACCATTATCATTTACCAATTCCCTCTAGGCCTATATTTTCGCTATATAAGGGATTCTTGGTAATTAGGGAGAAGATGGAATAGCTTACAAGGAAAAGGACCAAGATTTTTGGATCAAAGAGGACGGAAATAATCATACTATGTTGCACTTTAAATTCATATGATGCCAAAGTCCAATAGACATGGAGGGAGTAAGTTTAATTAAATCGATAAATGATATAGTTGTAATAACTGAAGTGCATCAAAGAGATATAGAGACACTGAGTAGCATTGAATGAAATAAACACAAGCAGTGCATTCAAGTATCAGATAAGTATTATAAATTCACAATCATCATCCACATATTTTGTTGTAGGATACATGTATCTGAATAAACTGACAATGAGGCCCCAGTTAACACTAATTACAGCAAAGCAAGCTTTCAAGTAAACAACGAGATGGCTTAAATAGGGAAACACAGGGAAGATCACAACAATGAAAGGACCACGTAAAGAATTGACAAAACCTTCAACCAAAGATTAGACTAGGATGGGAGGACCATTTTGAATATAGTTATATCTTTATTATAAATTTGTCCTAGAAGTATTCCTTATCACCCTTCAGATAAAAGTTTTTTCTGTTGAAAAACAAAAAGAAAGAAAAGAAATCCATTTCCATGACCATTGACCTCGGTTCCTGGAGAGAATTGTGATCTTCCACATTTCCCTCATAAGAGAGCTTACAAAATATTTACATGTCCTGTCTCTATATTCAAACAACAATAATACCACTTCATTTTACAGTTCCTATACACTGATTTTGTGTTAGTTTAAGAAGTCCAGTCTTCACGAAGTTTCAGTCTGAGACCCCTTTCCAGCCTTTGGCTTGATGCAAGGAAAATCGATAGTGTTTTACCATTTAACTAGCCATCAACATAAAAAGAATTCAAGAATCCATATTCAGACTTAAGAAAATATATCAAATAAATCCCAACATAAGCAAAAAAGTAAGATACCAAACTCTATCTCGTTAGTCCAGAATCTCGATCCTACTTTCTTTATGCTTTTTCCAATTAAACACCGAAGTAGCAGATTCCTCTATTCATAGTTATACACACAAAGGATCAATTCATCCATTCATCTATTCCAAAGAAGAATAAGAAGAAACACAACACAATCAATTCTCAATTCCCAACTTCCAACAGCTATCTCTATTGACGGCTGTAAAAGTGTGCAACTTGGCTTTCAAACGAACAAATAAGAGAGAGAAAGCAGAAGGGTATGGAGAAATGAAAAGAGTGAAGACAACTTTACCTCCAAAGGCGATGTAGGGAACTCGGTGCTGGCCATAGATGTAGACAGAGTCTGAAACGAGGCCATAGAGCGGCTTCCCAACCATGGGAAGATTAGCAGAATTCTGAAGAATTTGAAGAGTAGAAGGGTCCACATTAAGGCCATCCTTGAGGTAGAAACTCACAACCAACCATGGAAAACACCTGAATCCTTGCACCCAATACCCCAAACCCAGAACCTTCGTCAATTTCCCACCACCGCCACTGTCGGAAGTTACCATCTTTATTTCACTTTCGTAAACGTTAAGGGAAAGAGCTAGCAAAAGAGAGAGAGAGAGAGAGAGAGAGAGTTCAAGAACCAAATAGAGATTTAACTTTAACTAAGGAATTGGTGTTGCAAAGAGGTTTGAACTTTTTACTGAAACTCATTCAGGTGCTTTTATGTCATGGTTCTCTGATCTGGAGTAGAAGTTGTAGGGACACATTCATTCATCAAGTGACAGTTGTTACTGTCACTGAACCAGAACGTTTTCTTAAAGACTGACACGTGCTCCCCACCTTTCTTGTTTCTTGCATCCTTTAACTTCTCTTTTTTTTAGCAATTCAATATTTACATGTGTATTTCATTTTCTCAGTTTTTCTTTTTTCAGTTTAATAAGTAGATTCTCCAGAATGATCCTGTTAGGGTATCTGATCTGATCTGGGTCCATTGTTTTTAGTTTTGTCTGTTTTTTCATTTTTGGTTCTCCCTACTACAAGAACAAAGGGGTATGTCAGCGCATTTGTCAACGTGGCAATTCTGAGTTCTAACAATATTTATAAAACATTTTTATCGTTAAATTAACATTTTTGTGAATGTAGTTTTAGAAAATTGTGTGAAAATATATTTTTTTGTGTATAATAATAAATCATAATTTATGTGATGATGAAATCAACAGGACATCAAAGTGGAAAGTTAGAGGAAAGTGTAGTTTTTTACTAATTTAGTTGACGTTACTTTCAAAATTATTAAATTGGTTTAATATTTGTAGTTGTGAAAACATTTTTTCTAGATTATAAATAAATTGATAAATGACGTTTTGATAAATTACAGTTATATGTATTTGATAACGTAGAAATTTAAATAATTTTTAGCTTATTTAATTTATTCATATTAATGTTTCAAAATAATCTGCAAAAAATGATTTTTTTTTCTTTTGTTACATTTTTATTACTGATTTATCGTCAAATTAGTTTACTTTTGTTTTAATTATTAAATTATTATTGTTATTAAAAATAATAAATATTTTAAATTATAATAAAGAACTTTTTTTACATAAATATTCCTAGAAACTTAATATATATAAAAAGTTTGGCTTTAAAATATAAATTTAAAATTATTAAAAATATGTAATTATCTAATATTGATATTTAATTCAATAATTTACAACTTTTAGTTTGCCCTTTAATTTTATCATACATTTTTAATTTAGTTTTTTTTTTTCAACTTTTAGCTAAGAATTTAATTTTCAGCTACCTCTTCAACCAATTTTACCAATTTAATTTTATCAGACTGTTTATAGATTATCTTAAATTATTAAGATATTAAATTAAAAAAATTATATATAAGAAATGCAACTATCTTATATTCGTAAATATAAAAATAAACAACACTGTATTGGTAAAACGAACAAAAACAGAATACAGATTAATAACATATATAATATTCTCTGTAACATCTTTGTCATCGTAACCAGATGAAGTAATGATAAAACAATGCCCTTTTTCACGAAGAGTTCCTTTTGGAGAATGAAAATTAATTAATATGAAAGAACCATGATAGATAAAAAAAAAACTTGCGTACCGTGTCATATACAAATTTCAAGATCATTCGATGTACTAAATAATAAAACAAAACATATATTACCTACTCTCAGACTAATCACAATATGTAAGCCAAATGGCCAAGTCACAACCATACTATTCATCATTCTTTTCGGTATCCTTAAAGAAGGTTAGAAGAACTAACTGCAAAAAGACATGATATTTTCAGAGCAAGGAACAACTAAACTAATTGACTATGAAAAGAGGCATAATGCTTCATAAGAGGAATGTCAGAGAACTAAGAGAAAATTCCATAAAATAATTTTGCTTATGAACCCGAAGAATTTCATTTGGAAGAAAATATGTGAGCAGAGAGGATAGGCAGAGTGTTACCAATGTCAAACCAACACTGCAGTTACAAGTGATAGAGTAATGAACCAGAAATCTCAACTAACAAAAAATGATCCAAATAGATTATTCCAACAGTTGGCTCGTAATCCTTAAACTTGTTTGGTGCCTCTAGAACTTTCCTCTAAAATTCATTCACGAACAACCGTGAGATGGCAACTTAAAAACATACATTAAGGAAAATTATGATCCCAATCAACAATCAAAATTCTACTCCATAACTGCAACTCCTCCAGCAGCTTTTATTTTTTCTATTATCTCATTTGCCTCCTCTTTTGTGACTCCTTGTTTTAGCACAACTGGAACCTTTTCAACAAGATCTTTGGCCTCTTTCAATCCCAGGCTAGTAAATGCTCTTACCTCCTTAATCACCTTGATCTTAGCGGCAGCATCAAATTTCTCCAACTTCACATCAAAAGCTGTTTTCTCTGCCTTTTTCTCCTCGACCTTTGGTCCAGAAGCACCACCTTCTGGACCCATGTCCAAGCCATCTGTGGAAATTGGCTGTAACTTTGGAAGATTTAATCTTTCTGACAAAGTAGGCATAATTTGACCACGTTCTTCTTCCGATAGTTCTCCAATTCGATCTGCAAGCTGAATGATCTTTTCTGAGGGTGGAGGTCTGGGGCCATAAGGATCATAGAATTGAGGAATTTTGTACTTTCTTGGCTTGGCCAGAGAATCTGTAGAAACAACATTAGTCTGTAAGGCTCGAGATTGCAAGGGCCCACATATATCCCGCTGAGGAAGACGGCAGATTAATCTAGCAAGGGGGGTAAACCTCATCTTTTTATTCAATCAAAATAGTGACTCATGAAACCAATATGTCGGAGAAGATGCTCTTTCAACAAACTAGGAGCACCAACCCTGTAACAATTTCACAACATACTAAGGTTGAGCTGTGAACCAAGGACATATAACATATATGATCGCAGATACAACTTCAGATATTCATCCACATTCTCACCCCAGTCACTTCAAACAGAAGATATCAACATAAAAGAAGCAGACGTATACTACACATGTGAAACATCAACTTCTAACACTTCCAATTTCAAAAACAGCAATGATATGTGAACAGCCCACGAGTCCAACCAAACAACCTAACGCACCTTTTGCATATCTCTTCCTATCAATCATATCACCTATATACCTACAATTCTCTCTATTTATCTCTCAATACACTTCTCTCTTTATCTCTTCAAAGGGTGTCTACTCATCATTTTCCTTTTATAAAACATCCCAAAATCAGAAAAACGAATTTGGAAGTGTTCTAAACTCGAAACACATATTCCAGGAGAACATCTACAAACACTCTTGTTCAAATCCAAATCCAAAGATCAAATGCCCATCTCATATTTTTCTCTCCCAGATACAATATGCCTATTTCACAGTTCATACACAACAAGACAGCAACTTTAATTAAATCACAACCAGCGCGCAACAAAAAGAACTAGTAAGCAAACTGAACTGGAATAAAACACAACAAAATTCAACATAATATAAAAAGAATCGCATTTCTTAAAAATCATTAAATTTCATATCCCTGCAATCTACGATGGAAAGCCACACAAAAAAAATGGAGCAAGGCCACTAATTCAGGAATTAACCAAATCAAATTTAAAAGTGCATTGATTAGAAGCTGAGAAAAAGTACCGAGGAAAACATGTGTTACCTTCAGGAAGAAGAAGCTGTTGAACCTGCAATTTTGGCGTACTGTACTAGTGAGGTGAAAAAAAATGGGGAAGAAAGAATTAAAAATGCAGGATTAGGGATTGCGGTGCTGTGCACAACTGCAAGTGGGCTTGCGGCCATGTTAAGGAAGTTAAGAAATTACTTTCTGCGCCTCCATTTTTTCCTCCTACACGCCGAGGTTCTTGAAATACCCATTGTACCCTTTAAAATACTCCTAAATATATTTTGTTTTGATGGAGTGCTTTATTATTATATTTATGAATTATGTAATTTAAAAATCTAAAATATATTTTTTAATTCATAATATAATTTTGAATCTCAAACATGTTTTCAAATTTTGTTAAAAAAATATAAAGTACAAGTATTTTTAAGATTTTCAACATCGTAGAAAAAAATTATTGAAGTGCGAAAAGGAATTATCTAAGATACCTTCTACAAACACTTTTAATTTTGTAATGTTTTAAAAAATATATTACAATTAATATTTATTTATGTTTCCGTAGAAACTTCTGTTGATGAGATATATTTAGGGGTATAGGGTGTCTGCGAATTATTTTTGCACTAACAGAATCTCTTTCCCTTTATTAAATAAAATTTTATGGAAATATAGCATTTTAAAAAATTTACGTATTTTCTGGAGGCAAAAATATCTCTTATTTGTGTCTAATAGCTCTAGATGAACCAACACAGGGATTCCAAAACTTGCGATGAAAAATCCTCAAACAAATCAAAATTAAAGTAAAGACCAAACATGTCTGTTTTTCAGAACCAATGGCTGCGTCTTCCTCTCGCTCAATCTCTATTCTCCAAGTTGCTTCCCAGAACCAATGCAGCAGTGTTATCCACAAGGCCATGTTCCGTTTGGTGTCATTCAGTAGCTCGTAACACCACTGAGCCCTCTACTCCAGGTTCATCGTTTTCCCTCGCTTTTCTTTTTTTATGATACCCTTTTCCCCCATTTGTTAATGTTATTAGTTTGAGTTTTCTGGGCAGCCATAGGATTCAGTTTTTCTAAGAGTTTAATTTCTATGCTTTGTTGCCTTAAAACAGTTTAACACTTTCAACGAATCAGAAATTGTTGTTGTGACTTGAGGTAGTCATCGTAAAATTTTACAAATTTACATTCATGACCGTTTGTGATTTGTTTTAAGATATAAAAAACTAATAAAACCTTACCGTTAGTGCATACACTATTTAATCTTTTTATTTTTTTAGAAAAAAAATATTTATTGGATTTCCCTGATATGATTGTTTGTGTTATTTTTAAGGTGTTGTGGACAATACTTTTGATGCACCTAAAGTGAAAGTATTGAAAGAGAAAATGGAACTTCTGGGCATCAGCTTGGAAAACTCTTGCTTGCCCGGGCAGTACCATAATCTGTTTTGTCCAAAAGTATCTACTTTTATTTTCTTCTAAAACTCTAATCCATTATCTGCCCCTAGTCTTTTGTATGTACTTGGTTTTAAGTAGGTTTCTGAATCTTGTTTGTTTTGATATTCTAGTGCAAAGGTGGGCAATTAAAGGAGAGGAGTTTGTCTTTTCACATTATCCCTAATGGGTATGCTTCTTCTACTTGCTTTGTGTGTGTGGTGATAACTGTCTGTTTTGATGTGATGTGTTTTGGCAAATGTGCGATGTAGTGAATTTGCGATGTGGAGGTGTTTTCGAGCTAAATGTGGTTGGGCTGGTCAGGTGACATAACTTGGATTTATAAATTTATGTCTCCTTTCAAGCATAAAACTTGTAATGGTGTAACAAAGACATACTGCTTCCACATGATTATTTGGTTGTAGGTTTTTGCAGATGATAAGGAATTGTACAGTGGGGTTTGTACTAATGCCAAGTTTTCTAGAAAAATAGCGGAGGAGAGCTTAGGATTGGAACCACTTGGTCCTAAGGTATACAACTTGTTTTTGGCATTTTGAGTGGGTAATATCTGTAGAATAATTGCCAAATTCTCAGAATGACCTATGTCTCTCATTTTTCTGGTAATTGTTGTTATACCAGGTGTCTTTTGAACGTCTTTTATTCAAATGAAGTAGGGAAAATTGATTATCTTGTTAAGTGTGCTGATCTTCTCATTGTTCTCTGACCCAGCATACAAAGTATGATTCTTAAGGGTATCATTGGTGGTAATGCGTTATAATTACTATTTTTAGCTGAAATGGACACATGGCTTGACTTTCTTGTGATTTTGGCTTGCTAATTAATATCTCAATATTGAAGGTCCAGTATGTAGAGGTTTAGAAATATTATGTAATGTCTAGTAAATAGTATGGTCTTAGAAGCTTCACTGTTCAATCATGCTAGTGAATCTGGTTAAAAATTTTGGAATGGCTTAGTGTGAGCATGTAAAGCTACTACCTTGATCGAGTATTGCCTTGTCAAGTTATCATAGACTGTTTCTTTATGTGCTTATGTCAATATATTGCAACCCCAAGTGTTAGTCAGATTATCTGCTTATGTATTCGTTTTCTTTTTCCCTGTTTTAGATTGTTGCTTACTTTAGAGAGAGACTGATATCTGAGAAAACCCTGAGCAGAAATGCTGTAAGACAACTATCTGAAAATAAGGTATTTTCACAGTTCTGGTTTTGTATTTGTAAAATTTGTTCCTTTAAATTGCTAGATAAACAGAATCCAGATCCCTAATTGGTGTTTGATGTCCCGTACTCTGCTGGGACTCATATATCTGCTTCTTTGATTGGTCATATACCATTTCATAAGGGAAAAAAGAATCTTCAGTGATCTAGCCATCTTGAATTCTTGAAATCTGAACTAAAAGACTGATATCATGTGCATTTTTGGATTTTTAACCAAAAGCAGTGACTTTAGATTTTGAATATACTTTGTGTCAATATAATGATGGCTAAATGAAGTTTTCTTGATATTAGATTGATAAATTAAGCTTTAAAGTTGGTGTTCTGATGGAAAAATTCATTATTCGCTATTGAACTGAATGAATACTGCCATGACTTGATATATTTAAAGTTGGTATTCTGTTTCCAACTGGTCTCAATTATTGAAATTGAACCTTAGTGGGGCAATAGTGGTGGGAAATATATATCCATTTACATGAACCAGAGAGGTAGTGCGTATATATTTTTTCATTTGTAGAAGGAAACTTTGGTTTAGTTGTCATGGCTTCAAGATCATGAAAAGAATCTTAGCAATGATCATAATTGTTGAGGTTTCTTCTCTTTGCTGTCTTGTAAACGTTTTCTATCCGTGGCTTAGTTCTTAAGAACTTAACTAGTTAGAGGTTCTAAACTTCACTGTGCACTGCAAATTTTGTGCAGGCAGTCATTGCTTTTACTTATAAACAAAATGGGTTGCTTGTTGGCTGCAAATACAGAGCACTGGAGAAAAGATTTTGGCTGGTAACTTTTCCTCTTTGCAAATAATATTCATTACAATGAATGATGTGTTTTGAAATGACTAGTAGCATGTCCTGTACAATTAATGAAAAAAAGAGGACAACTGTGGTGTTAGAGATGGAAAAAGAAAGGATACAGGCAAGGCTACATTTTCTCCTGGCCTACACTTCCTTTTTGTAGAAAATGCTTAGGGGAAAAATATACAAATCTACGACAAAAAGTTATGTCAACAACTGAGTATCACTCCTGGACGCTATTTCTATCGCTGACTCTAGCGATCATCAGCTATTTCAGTAGATTTATAAAGATTAACAGTTTACAGATGAATGTATAAGACAGGAGCCTATAATTGTTTCTTTCTGGAACCTTCTATTGCTATGCTGCTTGTATTTGAATTAAAAATTTAGAGTAAACCGTCTAGCTGGTCCTCCAAAGATTATGGCAAACCCTTTACAAATTACTTGAATGAAAATGGAATAATATTTTTTGAGAAAATGAATAATACAAAGCTCTAAGCCACTGTATAATTTATGAACTAGAGTAAATAATTGCTAATTGATTCCCTTCCTACTTAAAGAATAAGGGTAAATGGTTATTTTTTGGTCCTTGAAAGTGTAAACTGGTGGAAATTTAGTCCTTGAAAAAGAATGGTAAATCTGATTTAGTCCCTAAATATGTAAAAGTGCAAATTGGTCCTGAAACTTCATAAGTTAATCTCAAATTGGTCTTAAAAATAAAATCCAACTGTTTTTTTTAAATCCCTACCAATACCAGGATTACAAAAGATCAATCAGTCGTACAAAATACAATTTAGTGTCACGAAAGCTTAAAAAGATTACAACTTAATGAAAAAATGGTCCCACGAAAGCTTAACAACAAAATGTAATTGTCGCACTTTTTACACATTCAAGGACTAAATAAAAATTTGAGTTCTTTTAAGGGTTAAATTGACATCTGTTTATAGTTTCAGGAACCAAAATTATCATCTATCCAAAGGAATAATTTAGACTACTTACAATGATTACAAACAGAGAATGTGGAACTGCTGTATATTTTTGTCACTAAATTAATCCTTCAAAGTAGTCCTCTGGAGACTTTTACCACATTATTCCTTAAAAAGTCTAATATTTCACCATATTCATCCTTGTAGAAGACTAAATTGGTGACACTAAGAGAAGTATGGTAACTATTTTGTATGTTTGAGGACTAATGTCATGACAATTTTTTTGGGGGGGATTAATGTGTTGATACCCTAGTTTCTAAGGGACTAATTTGGTGAGAAATCTTTAGAGGGTTAATGTGATGGCATCCTATTCTTTGGAGGACCACGTTGAGGGTTTAAAAATGCACATTTTGATATGAAATTTAATTGATCTGGATACTAAGTAACTTTATATTCATTTAATGCTCGATTTGATTTTCAGGATAGAGGCATAGAGAAGATACTATATGGAATTGATGACATTAGTCAAGTATCCGAAATCATCATTGTAAATTTTGTTTCCTTACATCTCCCGTCCGTATCTTCTATCTTCTATTCTCTGACAATATATCCAACTGAAAGCTGAAAAAAGAAAGAATTGAAGATATTCTTACAAGCCAATGATGATAATAGGTTGAAGGGGAAATTGATAAGCTTTCACTTGAGGAGGCTAGCTTTCGGAATTGTGTTAGTGTTCCTGTAGGTGCACCGGTAAAGGTTTCTTCAAAAGATTTGCCACCAATAGAGAAGGTTTGTGTGTGTGCTATTATTTGTTTTCACTTCTCTTTTAAGGCCAAGTGAATATTCAATGTAATATGCGTTATTAATGCAAATATCTGCAATACTTCTTGTCTTCTTCATCAAAATCTATCTGTCTTTCTTATGTATCTATCTAATGAAATAGATTAGATGTGGTCTTCCGAATGAAATGTAATTGACCCCTCTGTAGTTTTGTTCGTGTGTTCATTGATTATGCTTATTAATTGTCTGATTGCAAATTACCCTTTCAGGATTATTTCAAATAGCTAGACAATTCCTCATCTAATTTTTCATTTTTATTCTGATGAGGTACACTGTTTTATGGTTGTTATTCTACTGTAGTAATTGAAAATGTAATAACAGAGAGTCAAAGTACAAATCATTTAGCGATGTTGATTCTAACTGTTTCAAGTGTGATCTTTGTGTTTTAAGACCACTTTCATTCTAAGAAATTTTAATAGTTATAACTTATAATCCTTAACTTTGAAAGGAAGAACCTATCTAAACGTTATCTAATTTTTCCGGTTACCTACTAAATCATAACTAATTGCATTTTACTGCAAAAGTGTCTCAGTATAGAGCCTTATTCTTTGAAGATCTGTTACACTGATGTTGTGTATAAATTCTGTTCATGTTTATGTTTTTAACGATGGACCATAATCACACATAACTTTCCTAAGATTAACATGAGAGCAAAAACAAAATAAATAAATTGCATCCAGTCCTTCCTTCTCTGCCTTAAGAACTGATCCATGGTTATCTTTCTACATTCTCATAAAGTATGTGTTTCAACGAATTAATTGATCGATTCAATATATTAATTTGTGCATGCTTATGAAATCAGGACACTGCATTTCAATACCTGTGGAACTGCAAAGAGTACTTGGATAAGGTACACACATTTGATATCTTCCCATTAAGTTGGATCTTTCTAAGCAAACTACTTAGTAGCTTGGTTTCCTCTTTGTTCTTTTAGGCAGATCGCATCATCCTGGCAACTGATAATGATCCGCCAGGTCAAGCTTTAGCAGAAGAGCTGGCACGGCGCCTTGGCCGAGAAAGGTTATATATGGTGTCATTTATTTTCCATGTTATTATGTGTAACTACCAAATATAAAGTAAAACTTGAGACTTGGATGTGCACATAGCATGTTGCATGAATATAAACCATAAAGCTCGGTGATCAAGGTCCGTGATACATATTCATGGTACCTAAACTATTTAATGCATTAGGTTTAATTTTCATGCATGCAAGTGGTCTATATCCTACTAAATAAATCAAAATGCTTACCAAATCTGGCACCCTAATAATGGCTCAGAAAGTTTATTGGATCTGAGAGGTTACACATTCTGTTCTTTTTCCAGCACTTGAGGCCTGCTGAAATAATAAATGTTCACTTCTGCTTTACTTTTCAATTGTGTTATGTACTATTTGCTTTCCTTTTTTGGATGACATCAGGTGTTGGCGTGTACTCTGGCCAAAGAAAGATGAATTCAGCTCTTTCAAAGATGCAAATGAGGTATTACTGGATTTTCTATATTATCAATATTTTCTTCGTTCTGTATGGCAAGTGAAAATTCAGTTCACTGATGTCTTGTGGAGTTTCTAAGAAAAATGAACTTTTCAAGGCCCAATGACACGAGAAATGTTAATCACACACTTCCTGAAGACACTGTTTATTATTGGGAATATTCATTGGAATCGAAATATTTTATAGGTCTCAATTCATCTTTGATGAACTCTATTTATGACTTCATTGTTTTCAATAAGTTCTAACGAAGAGAGTGCATTAGAAGTATGCTGCTAGTATTGCTCAATATGATTTTGTATTTTTCACCTTTTAAATGCAGTATAATTGTATACCTTCAGGACATAATTATTTATCCATGGTTTATGACCCTAGGTTCTCCAATGCATTGGAGCTGATGCTTTGAAGAAAATAATTGAGAATGCAGAGCCATATACAAATGCCAGCTAGGTAATTCTATCCATGGAAGTGGATGTAGCTTTCAGTGTTCAGGATCCTGGACTACTATTAAAATTTAGTCATATCAGAAAATGTAATGAAAATTGTGTGTGACCATATTCATATTCTTTTAATTAAATTGGTATCAAGATATCTCCTTTTTATGGTAACAGTATGTAAAATTAAAGAGTTGCCTATGGCAATTAAGATGGGATACCTGATAATCTAATATAATGGATAGAACAGTGTTTTAATTTGAAGTTTCTCATGAAAAGAAGTATTTTCTTTAAATGAATTTAACTCCTGAAAGATATGTCTGTAATAAAGAGACCATGGAAATGGGAGTTCATACTCTCACTGCAGTTCATGATTATAAGTAAAATGCAAATAGCAAAAGCATTAATTAAAAAAAAGACTAAAATATATTATTGTCCTCTTGTGATTTTTAATACGCAACATGCAATTTATTTATTGTTTATCTGTAATTGCTAATATGTGTTAATTAGGAATTCGAATACACAACTTAATTTTCTTTTATTCTACTTTTCTCATCAAATCAACTTTGTCCTTAGTAAAAAAATGTGTATTTTTTTTTTCATTTGTTAAAAGTAAGTAATTTTAATTCTATCATCAATTGATCATCCATTATCAAAACTTGACTAGGATTGTGATAACTAAGTAAAGCGAGAAATGGTATGAAAAAAAAAAAATGTCTATTAATTAATTCATTAACTCTTGCATACTTAACCATAAGAATAAAAATATTTTACATATCACCTTTCATAAATTTGAAATCACCACCAATTTTTGACTCCACGCTTTTACGTAGACAAATGACATTTTAATAGATCTTAAAAGCTTTATTTAAAGGTGTTACTAGTTGACATTATATAAAAATATTAAAAGACACCACTTGAAAACTTTTCACTCGATATAAACAATTAACAAGTATCATTACTAGGATAAAGAAACATCTATTTCAACTTTAGATGAATTAAAAACAAAGAAAAATTTTAGGAAGTATACGACCAAAATTAAAACACACTCATGACATGTGTCTCTTATAATCTCATTATGAAATAATAAAAATAATTTTTGGATTACGCATTCTACAGATATTATATAGTATGAAACAATTTGATTTTGAAATGAGAAATCTTAAAATATTTCAAATTTCTAGAATGTCCATGATCCAGAAACCTTTTATTACATTTCAGATAACATTTATTAAAAAAAATATAAAATTTGAAAGACTATTTTCATTATTAAAGTGCTAGAAACAATTATGAAAGTGCAGGATGGGTATAAATGTTCTTCTACATTTCTTATGGAGTGCAGGAAGCAATTGTGGGGGTGAAGGAAGCAATTGCCTTGAGTAAGGGATTGCTTATTGGGTCGGGTAAAGTACATTGGCCCAATACTTTTAAAATCAAAGTCGCGGTCTGAAAACTCATCGAAGTTTTTGAAACCACTGTCTGCGACTACTTCTCACGGGCGCAAAATTCGACCGTTGCAATTTTGCTGTCTCTTCTCTTTCACTTCTTCTTCCAAAATTCAAACGCTTTTTTTTCTTTTCTGAATTTCACGATGCAGAAAAGAAGAAAATCGGAATCTACGGAGCGCCAAAATTGGGGTAATATCTTCAAATCTCTGGTTCAGATGGTGCGCAACCAGCAGAACCAGCTTCAATCTTTCGCTAGCCGCCACAAGTTTCTCGAAGACCGTCTTCGGATGCAGCACGAAGGGTGGGTCTCCGATGTTCGCTTTCACAAGGATCAAATTTCTCAGGTAAATAGTCTTTTTTAGGGCTCCGCTAAATTTTAAAAAAACTACCTTTTTTTGTGTGTTTTTACTGCCACTGTTTGTTTAGTTGAACGGGATGTTGGCCTTTGAGGAGAAAAAACGGTCTCTGGAAGAAGCGAAAGCGGATTTGGCGCTGGGCTTGAAGCACAGAGAGGCTGCTATATTAAAATGGTTTTTGGGTCAGTGAGTTTTCTTTGATTTCTTGTTAGAAGTTTTTATTTTCTGCTATTCTTAGGGAAGAGGTGTTTGGTTTTGGTTCTTGGTTTTATATTTTTGAATTTGTTGTTTCATTCCTTAATGTTTTGCTTTCAATGAGCAAAAAGTTGGTTTTGTTGTTCTTATGAAGGATTGAGAATGGAGAGAACTATCTTTGTTGTGGATAGTTCTTGACATGGTGCAGATTGTTTGTTATTTGAAGTACTTGAGTTTTGGGGGATACTAGAGAGTAATAGCATATGTTTGTGATATGATTATTTAGGGAAAAAAGTCTATTTTTGGGGGTGAAAAGGTCTCGCTTGAGGCATTGCATTTGAAAGATAATCCAAAACAAATACGGCGGAAACCTATACATGCATTTACTTTGACCTCAGACTAGAATTATTTGCATAGGGGCAGAGTTAAATTAATAAGTTTTTGAATGTGAACAAGTTTACGTGATCTGTGATTAGAAGAAATAGCTTATAAGGTGCATTTCTACTGTCAATCTTGTGATGGTCCTGGATGTAACATGATTGGGATTATTTTCGTTTCCCAAATGTAAATAGCTTTACAAGATATATGAATGTAAGGGTTGGCTTAGATGGTTAAATACCAGATTGGCTGAACCATTATGAAAGTCCTGCTCGTGGATAATTCATCACTCCTTGCATGCTACAGAAAAGTTTTCTTTTTCATTTGCTGGTTACGATGCTTTAAATTATCAATATCTTTGATTTTTGCAACTCAAGGGAAAGTTTTTGTCAATTGTTGGGGGTTTGAAATTTTTATTTGATATTGTTCTAACTGCATTCGTTTATCTTTTGATTACAGAGCATACAGAGGATGAGTTGGGGGATTATAAAGCATGGTTTGAAATTTTTTCTCGTAAATCCTCTGTTAGAGAAGTATGTAATCTGTCAGTCAGCCTTGCATATTTGTTGGGTTTTCTAACATTTCTTATGTATTACATTATGCTGAACAATCACTTTTATAACAGGACCAAGGAACAGCACCTAAGGATACTAAAATGAAGAAAAAAAGATCCACAGATAGAGTGGACAAGTCGATTTGGAATACTGCAGAAAAAGATGACTGTTCCTGCGAAATCGTTGATGAATTTAGTAGATTAAAAGGTGAATATGATAAGCTTTCTTTAGAAAAATATTCGGAGGTGTCCGAACTCTTGGCGGAAAAGAAATTTGTGTGGAATCAATATAATATAATGGAGAATGACTACACTGCTAAATTAAAGACTAAAGAAGCTGAAGTAGAAAAGGCAAATGAAAAGATAAAGGTACTTGTTTCCGGCATGGAGCAGCTACAGTCTGAAAATTATGAAAAAGATAGTAAAATTTGCGAACTAGAGAGTAAAATGGCTGAGATGGAGGCTGAGACAAAAAGATTAAACAAGGAAATGCATGGACTCTCAGTGGAGTTGGAATCTCTAAGAAAACTGAGGAACAACCATGTCACAACTGTTTTAAATCATTGCTCCGATGGAAATAAAGCATCTGGTTCGGGAATTGGTAAGAGCAACAAGAATAGAAGTATGATTGTGAAGAATGAAATATCTACGCCCGATCAACCAGCCGCAAAATCTTCTGAAAGGGTATGGCATATTCTTTTTCTAATTGCTTATCTTCCTATATACTCTTGTTAATTTTGTCGGATTTATCATTTATGCGCTTTGCGGGTGGTAGATTGGCTTTCTCTTATAGAACTCAGCATTGTGGTTGTATTGAACTGGCAGCCTGCTTCCAAAATACAACTGCTTGAACTGTGTATGTATTCATTTCAATAGAAATGTGTATTCCACTGCATGAGTTGCCCACTATAAAGTCTTCAAACATACTGTCTTCTACTTTATTTGCAATCCATTTCCAACATCTGCAAATTCATGCTCTCCATAATAACTTGCCCACCTGATACAGGCAGTTTAGCATATTTATTTCTCATTGAGCTGCCTTATATTGGCTGTGTTTAGATTTACAAAACATCATTATGTCTTGTTGTAGTGGTGAGGGTTGTGTTCTCCAGTATTACTTTTTGGTGTTGTACTTCCTGTGTGTCATGTTGAACAATAGTTTTAGATTTATACAAGGTTTTAAAATGGAAAGTTTGAGAAAAAGATTGCATTGCTTTGTTTTTTTATATGTTTTCGCTTCCTGACTGAATCTTAATGTCCAGGGGAAAAAAAGCACGAAGAGGAAAGAGCCTCCAGTTATTCCCACCTTAGAGACTCCGAAGCTATTCTCTACCAGCTTCAAGGTTCCAAAACTGAAGTCCTCTGTGAGGGTCTGAGATGACAGATGACTCCTCTCGGAGATATGTTAGTCTTTGTGTATGGCCCTTTGTATTATACGCTCTTGATGTAAACTGTGTATCATGTATGAGCTTTTAGTTAAACATTCGGTGTAACTTTGGAATTTAGATATTCCACTCTTTAGGTAAATTATATGTAAAACAGCTTAACTTGGTATCATTCTAATGAAGGTACAATGCTCACTTTATACATATGATTGTAAAATTGAATTAAATGTAAATTTACATACTACCATTATTATACAAAAAATATTTTAAAAACTGTTTGGAAAGTTGAATTAGACATAAATTCTTAAGCCTTACGCCCTAAATGAGTTACTCTAGTTAAGCCAAATAATCCATTCAAACAATGAACACTAAAATAAAAATACTAAGAAGACATGATTTATGTGGGAGAAACAGTACGGATTATTATTTACAAAAATCGAGTTTAGATGAAGAATTTTTTTATAATAAAAGAAAGCTCATGTGATTTCCTTTTGGATTAATATTTGATTTAAATAACATTTTAATCTCGTAAAACTTTCGTGATTTTGAATATGTTATTAGATAAAAAAAATCCTGATTTTTATTAAAATGATTTTATTTAAAGAAAAAATTAATCAATCTAATAGATAATATTGTTTCCCTTTCATTAGTATTATCTTATTCATTTCATTTTTCTTATTCAACTCTTAAATTTATAGAGGATGAAAATTAAGGAATGTCAAATTTTTATTGAAGGAAAACAACTTAACGGATCTTTTATCATAAAAAATGTTAATAAAAAACAGACACTAAAATATAAATACAATTTTTATATAAGCATAAAAATAATACAAAATTATAAAAAAAAAAAAAAAAAAAAAAAAAAATAAAAAAAAAAAAAAAACAGAAACAAAATGTAAGAAAATTTTAGAGAAAAAAATAAAATAAAGGAATGTACATATCCATCTGGCCTAGCAACATGTCACTTAATAAAGTTATTATCGTTTATGTGATATTAATAAACAAGACGTAAAAATAAAATTACCTATAACTATATACAAAATTTACAAAATTAAGAAAGCTTTAATATTGTCTAGCTACATGAAGATATTTTAAAACTAATTAAGTTGTTTTAATTTTGTTTTGAAAAAATGTTAGGAACATGTTTTTTTTCCTAATATACTCTTAATTATTAACTGAAATTCGACATAAACGTTTATGAATTTTTACTTCAATTCAAGAACATGTAGTTTGCAATTAGATATTAACTAATAATATATAGTTGAAAAAAGATGTAATGTAGAACATGCCATTAGATTTTATTTTTTTTACTAAATTAGTTGTAGACTAAAATTATTTATATTAAGATCATAAACATTATAAGCCAATAACTACGAGGAATGTATTTTTTAAGGTGTAAATAAAGCTTTGCCTTATCTTCACTAATAATGCTAGTTACTTATGAGTGATGTTAACATTTCAAATTTTACCCATTCATTTTTTCTCTTCAAGGGAACTGTATTTAAGAACTTCATCAATACAAAATGATGTATGGTGAGTCATTACAATCTACCATTAGATTTATCTTTTTCCAATTTTGTTTTAATACAATAAAAGATGTGTTTTGGATTTTGGTTGAAATATCCCAAACCAATTTTTAGTTTTGAATAAAAAGTGTATTAATATAGTTAATATTTTAAAAAAATAAATTTATCAACAACTCTAAATTACGTAAAAATTATAACAAATTATGTTTTTTTAAGTTACATTTGCACCAACTCTACTAATGTTCAGGACAAAACCAGAGGGTAGTGAGTTTTAATTATGATATGATTACGAACTTAAAAAATACTTATGGTTTTGGTTCGTGACTTCAAGCTATGTCAAATGTAGGTATTCTATTATTTCTTCAATTTTAACTAATATTATATAATATTTAAACTTGATAATTTTTCAAATTGATCTCAAGTATCATGAGTAATATCTTTTTATTTTTGTCTAAAATTCTAAATCATTTTATTAAATATGAAAATGATATTTTATCCATTTGAAATAACCAATAATTAAGTATAAAATAGTATAAAATATTCACAAATATAATAATTTTTAACAGTATTCATTAGCACACTATACCACACCAATTATTTGATGCGCACTCTCTTCGTTACACTTCAAAACTTCAAAGTCTTAAAACCAAAACCCTCTTTGCCATTTCCACTCTCTCTTTCACACACACATGGAACCCTGTTAGAGGAACACACAAAACAAACATTCTCTGCAAGAAGTGAACAAGAAGCATGCGCCTTCGGTATCCCTGCACTCTTCGTCCCTTCTTTTTCTCTTCAAAACTCACTACTATGACCCCTCAAACCCTCTTCCACTCTCCTCCATTCCCAACCCTCAAAAACACTCCTTTCTCTCAACGACACCGTTTTCTCCCTCACAGACCCTTCTTCACCGTTTTCTGTTCCAGACCCACTTCAAGGAACTCTCCATCTCCTCTCAAAACCAACGGCTACCACGGTGCCTCTCATGCCAGTATCCCTAGACCGGGTGAGGTGCCCTTTTCCGTAGGGGATAGGCCAGACTTTATTGTGTTTCAAGTTACTAACTTTTGTGTTTTTGGTTTGGTTTTCTGAAGTTCAATTGGAGAGTTCGGAGGCGAAGAGTGTGGAGTTGCAGTACGGTATTTTGAAGGAGAGGTTGGAAGCTGTTGGGATGGAAACTGGAATATGTGTGCCGGGGCAGTACAATCACTTGCTCTGTCCAAAGGTGTCTCCTACTTTTCTTCAAAGTTTAATGCTTTTTGAACAGTAGAAGGTTTTTTAAATATGACTTGTCAACTGTGATGTTTTGATGCTTTTGGAAAGTTTTGCAGTTTTGTTAGACATTGTCCCCAAATTGCTGTTTCACTTGATGCTTGAAAATTTGGGTTTTAGTTATTAATCATGTTTGTTTAAGATGAGAAGTTGTGTACGTTTTTCTGTTGTTTGGCATAAGGTGATTATTTGAAGGGGCAACGTTAGTTTCAGTTGAGGGAGGAGATAACAGTGTTATGAATGAGAATCCTCAAAAATAGTGAATCGAGGAGCGTTTATTATGTACTTCAAGCCAATGCATTTAATTTGTTTGTATTTTTTTTGTTTTCCATTTTCTCTGGGATAGTGGGACTCTGCAGTCAGAATAGTTCATTCTCTTTACATGGATCCATTTTATACGTCCCAATAGGATTTGAACATTTTTTTTTCTGTATTAAGTGTTGTATGTGTGTGTTATTTAATATTTATTTTTTTGTTAGTGCCAAGGTGGCGAACGCGCAGAAAGGAGCCTATCTCTTTACATTGCACCAGATGGGTATGGTATTTATCATTTTTTTCCTGAACTTTTCTGATTCTCTTTTCTTAGCAGATTGTATATATATACTGTTTTAATTTTGATTTTTTTTTTTTTTGAGTTTTAGGGGATCTGCTGCATGGGTGTGTTTTCGTGGAAAGTGTGGATGGAAAGGAAGCACACAGGTTAGATATTTTTCATTTTCAAGCGGGTCAGGTCCTGATTAACACAGGCAAATGTGATATTTGATTAATTTTCTACCTTCTGCTGTAGGCCTTTGCTGGAAACAGATCTGCAGCAAGTAAAGTAACCCCGGTTCAAAAGAAAAGAGAGATTACGGAGAAGGAATTACAACTAGAACCACTTTGTGATGAGGTCATTAAATTCTACCTTACCTAATTTTGTCCTGCACTTTATGAATTTTGGATGTGCCATAATAGAGGGGCAGATATTGCTCATGACAAAATCCTGTCCTCTATTGCTTGGTGAATGTTTTGGGTAAGTGTTTGTTTACCATCTAAAATGAATGAATTTTACAGTGACACACATTCCAATGTTAGATTTTCTGTTAAGATAGTTTGACACTCCTCCCAATAACATTAACTGGTTCAAAATCAAAACTATCAAAATCATGTCTACCAATCTTTATTATAAATGGGAACTTACAATGTCTTCTTTCTTTTGCATACAAATAGATCCTGTAACTGTATTGAGTTCTGTGCAATTAAAATTGATTCTAATGTTTAACTGGCTTTGTTTGTCCTCTCCTACTATGCATTCCATAAATTTATTCTTTGTCTTGGCTTCAGATCCTTCCTCTGATTTTTCTCATTTCTTCATTTAGTGATTTATTTATTCAGGATATGCATGGAGCTAAACGTGTATTTGTTGAAAGTATCAAATACAAAGTGGTGCACTGTTACTCACGATAAACAGAAATACAAACAAGCCTTTAGAGATTAGGATCAAAATCTATGTTTATTTTTATTTGTTTGCTTTATGCTTGTTAGATAGTTTTTCAATTGTATTGATGATGATTTTTTTGTTAATTTCCAGTCAATGTGGTGAATGTGACTTTGTTTGCTCTGTTTCAGCTGCTTGCATATTTTTCAGAGCGCTTGATTTCGAAAGAGACTCTGGAGAGAAATGCTGTGAAGCAGAGAAAATATGAAGATCAGGTGCAATTGACCACTAAATTGTGAATATGTAACTTTCCTTATGTTTGATTTCTTTGGTTGAGAGAAAGATCCTAGAGTGAACATCTGAGGTTGGTTACGATTTTATTAACCAGAAAATGCCCCTTGATGTATATGTGCACCTACTATTAGCTGATTATAAAGGCAGTCTTTAAAAATAACAGAATTTTCTATTTATTATATTATCTTGAGAAAACATGTTTTACATAACTATTAATTTGGCAAGGATTGCAATTGATTTTTACTTAACAAAGTGATGCCTTCAAAGTTCAACTAATTCCGAGGGTAGTGTATAATAAACATTTACACTTTTTGTTTTTTTTATTGTAGGTAGTGTTCTATTTTCACCCTTTTGCGTAAAAGGTGATTGACCTGTTACTAATTGTTTCTGTAACGTGTATGGCAGATTGTGATTGCTTTCACGTATCGTCGAAATGGATCACTTGTTAGTTGCAAGTATCGAGATGTCAGCAAGATGTTTTGGCAGGTATGCTGTACATATTTAGATTGAGCAGTAAAATTGAGATGCTGAGAATTAATTAGTATTAAAAGTTAAAACAACAATGATGGAAAACATCTGTCATATTTTGGTGAGCATAATTAAATAAATTCTCTCCCACTAACAATGTGAACATGTAAGTATTCTTGCTTAGATTATTAGTTTAGGTGCCTTTTACTCGTGGGCATGTGCTCTGAGCTCCTACTCTTGCAGCCTTGCAATCTTTTTTTTTTTTAAGTAGAGTAATGAAAAGCATCACAGCATAACATATGATCCCAACTAGGTCCCTTTGTTACATCTCTCATTTGCAGCATACCCAAATAGCATAAAAATAAAGAAAAGAAATACAAACAAGTAAGCCTTGCAATCTCAATTTATGTATATAGAATGGTTTTGGTAAAACTAGCTTATAACCTACCTGAAGCTTATATGCTAGGAGCTGAAAAACTGGAAGCTTATAATTGGATTATGCTGGAAGATATTTTTTCATGCTATCTTAAATCTGACATGTTTTTTTTGTCAGTTGTCAAGTTTTGTTTCTATGATCATATTTATTTATCTGATTTTATGACATTTCTTCTTTCCATTTTCCTCCAAATATCCTTTTGTTTCAGGAAGCAAATACTGAAAAGATCTTTTATGGATTGGATGACATAGTAGGACAGAGTGATATAATCATTGTATGTATTCTGCTCTCTGTAGAAATGATGGAAAGCTAAAGTTTTCCTTTATGCTTAGCATATTGATTTAACATTGTAGGTTGAAGGTGAAATGGACAAGCTGGCAATGGAAGAAGCTGGCTTCTTAAATTGTGTCAGTGTTCCTGATGGGGCACCTCCATCAGTGTCCTCAAAGGACTTGCCCCCTCCAGAACAGGTCTTTTTTAATTCTCAAGATACTATATTATTATGTATGTGCATGTTTGTAATTTTTAAATTTCTTCTTAGTTGCCATTCTCTGCCGTTTTAGAATCTAATGCTCTGTCATATTTCTAATTCTGTAAAGCTAGGACAAAAAGTATCAGTATCTGTGGAACTGTAAAGATGAGCTAAAGAAGGTTTGTTAGATGTTGTTATTTCTTTTGAATGCGCTGAAATATATCATTTTCATAAACTTTATATGTTTTCTCAATGTTTATATTGATAGGCAACCCGGGTTATACTTGCCACTGATGGGGATCCACCTGGTCAAGCTTTGGCTGAGGAGCTTGCACGCCGCATTGGGAAAGAAAAGTTAGAATTTTTTGGTCTTGGTTCTATTACATATATAAATTATCATAATCATTGATCTATTTGAGAAAAAATGAAAAAGTTATGATTTCAATTAAAGGATTATAACAATATTTTGGCAGTAGTTTCATTTTAGTTTATATGTTCCATGTATTTGTTGTATTTGGGAAGTGCTAGACTGTATAGATAAGCTATTTTTGTGTTGCTTTTGCATATTTTGTTCAAAAGAATTGCTTTTTAAGATAAATGATGTCTCTGTAAATTTTTTTTGTGATGTTGATATTGCTGCTGTTTCAAAATCTTCATAATTAGACAAGACCAAATGGCTTGTTCACTTTCTATGTATTTAGTTTATTCATATTATTTTCCATTTTGAAAGAAATAATGGAAGAATTATTTTCCACTTTTCATGCTTGTTTCACATTTTCTTTAACCTTTTTCTCTTCAATGGTTGCAGATGCTGGCGAGTCAGGTGGCCTAAAAAAGGGAGATTAGACAATTGCAAAGATGCAAATGAGGTCAGATATCAATTTGCATGTTGAAGTTCCCCTTCACCTGCACCCTTCCTCTCATCCTCCCATAAAAGATAAAACCCCTAAATATTGAAAGCAAATAATGCTTTTGTAACTTTTCCCCACTGTTTTGGATTCACCAAACCATTTAAGTTATGTTTATACATTTTTCTACCCGTTGTATGCTATTCATGTTGGTCTAGCGTGCATGATTTCATTGACATGCATGTTTGAATTAGCCTATTTTAAAGAAATGATTTTTTTCTGGGAAAGCTTTCTGAAACGTAAGGGATTATTTCCTATTATGAGTTTCTGAACACCAACATAACTTTCCCACTTGTCTGGTGTGTTTCACCTGTCGTGCAGAGTCATTTAAAGTTGTTTGTATGTAATTCTGCTCTTTGATAACTGTAGCAACCTTACATTCACAGGTTCTCATGTATTTGGGCCCTGATGCACTCAAGGAAGTGATTGAGAATGCAGAATTATATCCAATACGTGGATTATTTAACTTCAGAGATTACTTTGATGAGATTGATGCATACTACCATCGAACCTTAGGATATGAAATTGGTATCTCAACTGGGTGGAATAATCTGAATGACTTGTACAATGTAAGGGCGGTTATTCCTATATTTTCTTAATGCGATAAACATTGTTTTTATACCTTTTGTTTTTTCTTTGTTTACTTTATATATTTAATTACCCATAATAATATATCAAACAACATAAGGAACCACTATGTATGAAGACTGTTCTAATGTGACTAGATTAATTTCCATGTAATAAAGAGAAAAAAGTTTAAAATTCAAATATTTGAATTATATAAATATTAATGAACGTCTCTATACCAGATATTGGGGTCTTTTCGGATGTTGGAATGGAATTGAAACACTGGATTTAATTTCAACTACAATTCTTTAGAAATATAATTTATTTAGAGTATTTTTTTGTGTGTTTGCCTAATAAATAGGATTTCAGCTTCATACAATTCTAATGGATTTGAGTTTTATCTGTTCTTTGTTTTCTGACGCGTAAGTGGATTTGTGGAATTATTCAATGTATCACTAAGCATCAGAGGAAAGGTGTAATATGTTATGAGTTGTGATCACATTATTTTATTTTATGAAAAAGAACAATGATTTGGAGTTTGTATTTACCTTGCTCGTTTCTGGCACATTTCAGTAGTTGTTCATGTGATTATATGAAAAAAATAATTAATTGATTTGTTCTCCTATATCTCTATTCAGATATATATATATATATATATATATATATATATATATATATATATATATATAGAGAGAGAGAGAGAGAGAGAGAGAGAGAGAGAGAGAGAGAGTTTTCTAATACATAGGTACAACTAGAACAGCTATTACAAAGCCGTTCAGAAGATAATATAAATTGTTCTAATACTTTTCATCTAATGTTTTTTTAACCAAAATACGATATTTTGCATACAGTAATAATGAAACATTTTTTTTGTGTGGAATTGGACATCCTGATATTGTTCTATTAAATTACTTTCATCAGGTTGTACCAGGTGAATTGACCATAGTAACTGGAGTACCTAACTCTGGGAAGAGTGAGTGGATTGATGCTCTTCTTTGCAACCTTAATGAATCTGCTGGCTGGAAATTTGCACTTTGTTCTATGGAGAACAAGGTTAGATTGTTTATTAGTGACTTTCTGTGTTCAGGATATTTATTGCTCACTTTTAGGTGACTATAAAATGGTAGATCGTGTTTGGATATTTGTAGTAATATGATGATATCTCCTCTTACACATGTATTTTTCATTGTGATTCTATGGTTGGTTTCTGTTTTAAGAGATCTTTTTTCTCAAATAAGAAAGATAAATGAATTACTTATCCTTTGTCTTAGTCTTCGGTTATGTATCTGGTTGTACCATATTGTTATGCCAACAATATCGCTATTTTTAAATAATTGCCTCTTACATTCCAGTCCGAAGTTTGTGCAATTTTCTGACTTTTTATCGACTATCCTATAGGTCAGAGAACATGCTCGAAAACTTTTGGAGAAACACTTGAAGAAGCCATTCTTTGATACCCGGTGAGCCTTGCATATTATTTATGATTTATACTATTGGTGCATTGTTTATTTCTTTATTATTACTACAAAAATGACCTCATTCCACTATGTGAGTTTAGGTACATCGATTACTTGACATTGTCAAGTTCAATTAAAAATTAATTCTCAAAGAATATTATTAACCATGAGATCCCTTTCAACAATTTTTTCCAATGTCCTTACTCTCCCTTTACTACTTTTTACAAAGCTAAAAACCGTGCAATCTGCACCCCAATCCTCCAACATTAATTAGTGTTTATTTGCCTATCAAATAATAACTTATGGTGCTGGTGCTGTTTTCCCACATCCTCTGCAGTGTTATGTGCTGGATTTATAATAATTTTAAATTTTTTTCCTTATCTGTATCATACTAATGTTCATATTTTACTCCTTCGTCACAATTATAAATACTTTGGCTTGCAATACTTTATACCAGATGGCATATTAATTAATTATTAATCTTGCTCGTATGTGTTGAGTTCATGTGAAGGCATGGGACATGAGTAGGATATGGAATTGAAACTTTTATACTACCAGTTATTAGGATTATGGATGATATAGTACTCTATGCCTATGAGTTGGCATTTATTAGAATGGTATCATCCAACAATATCTTGGGACTTTTCCATTTCTGAGTATATTAATACTGTTTCACTTTGGTGTTATGCTGTTTTGTTATGCTAGTGGAATCAATATTACTTTTATCATTAAGGTTTATAATTGTCTTTATCCTCTGCATTGTGCTTTATAATATTGTAATTTTACTTTCATTGTAAGAAGACCCTTATATTGGTCTATTGGATGATAATGTTCATTAATTGCAATAATTGTGATTGTTATTATGCATATATATTTGATTATCTTAGTTGACTTGTTTATCTAATGTTAGTTATGGTGAAAATGTTGAACGAATGAGTGTGGAGGAATTTGAACGGGGCAAGCGCTGGTTAAGCGATACTTTTTCTCTAATAAGGTAAGTCCAATACAGGGATCTCAGCTGGTAGTTGTAACTTGTGGCACACCATATTCAATCATTTGTACATTCTTTCTCACATTTTTAGGTTGACTGATGTTATCTTTTATACATTTGTCAAGTTGATTTAGTTTACTGGTTTCCTTTGCAGTTGTCTGTAATTGAAACGTGATGCATGCTTTTTTGATTAGTGGTGCAGTTGATTTTTTATTTATTTAAAATATGAAGGGCTTTTAAATGAATGTTGAAGCAGGCGGTAGCAACCTTTTTAGTGCATTTGGCTCTCTTATTAGAACTGAATCTTCTACTGTAGTACCACTAAATTTATATGGGTCTTGCTAACCAGTACCCCAAGGCATTGGTTGAAGAATTAAAAGGAAAAAGTTTTTAATTGAAAATTATATGATAGCGCATTAAAACAATCGAAGGGGAGTGCATTTTTTTGAATCATAATAAAACTTTCTCCTTTTAATTCCTTAACTGGTTTCCTTAGGGCACTGGTTAGTATTTGTGAAGTTATATTTGTTCTCTTGATGTTGGGTATTGGGGTGGTGTGGCTGTATTGTAGGTCAATGTATGCCTGCGGGTGGTGGTCACATGATTAGACTGAGATTTTAATCCTTGTTAGATACTGTTCAGGTACCAATGATGATGCATAATTTTCAGGTCTTCTTAATTTATTGGAAATGGTTTACATAGAAATGAATAAAGAAGGATCCTAACATGAACCTTTTGATCCTGGCTGTGTATTTAAATTATGTCAAAATCTCCTACTTTAATTTAATAGTTATTGTTGAATAGACGTCTAATACCTAGATTTCTTAAACTGATGAAATTTAGTGCTGGGCTACTTGGTTGTTGATATAGGTGTGAAGATGACTCCCTTCCAAATATAAGTTGGGTCCTTGACCTTGCAAAAGCTGCTGTTTTAAGGCATGGGGTGCGTGGACTTGTAATTGATCCTTATAATGAGCTCGATCATCAGCGACCTTCAAACCAGTAATTCTCTTAAAAGAGCTTATTCTAAATTTGGATTTTCTGAGTTGTATTTGAACTCTTTAGAATGCTGGGAATTGCTGGAGAAAATTCCCTTCATACCCTACGAGTATATATTGGAGATGTGCAATAGAAATTACAGAAGGAGAAATATATTTGAATGTTGTGTATTGTATATCAGACACGTGCATGCTATCTGTAATCAAATTAAAGGATGCATCATAAATCAATCTCTCTCCAAGAACATGCTGTGTTACAAATCATTCTTTCTGTTGCCAAGCTGCCTTTATTGTTGTCTAGATAATGGATGGCTAATTGAGTTTGAGATTAATCTAGTTGTTTCAAAAATTTGCAGGACTGAAACAGAATATGTGAGTCAGATGCTTACCTTAATCAAACGTTTTGCACAACATCATGGATGCCATGTGTGGTTTGTAGCACATCCTAGGCAGGTTGGTAACAAACAGCTTTGGTTTCATCTGTTGTCATTTTACTTTTTCTGATATTTTTTCTAATTTCGTAGCTGCATAATTGGGTTGGTGGTCCTCCTAATCTCTATGATATAAGTGGAAGTGCACACTTCATAAATAAGTGTGACAATGGAATTGTCATTCACCGAAATCGGGATCCTGAAGCTGGACCTATAGATCAAGTACAGGTGAGTGATTGCAGCATATTTCGGTACCGTGCTAAGTAAAATATACTAACTTTGGCTTGTCTCAGGTTTGTGTTCGAAAGGTACGGAACAAGGTGGCAGGGACAATAGGTGAAGCCATGTTGTTGTATAATAGGTGAATATGTTTTTGCCTTGACTATTGTGCTAAAATGCGTTCACCTATTGCTTAATAAATACTTTCATTAGTAGATGATCAAGGATTATGATGAATCTTATCTTGATATCTTCATCCTTATTGTGAATATAATGGCCACAGTCAGGTTTTCTAATCTCAGTCTGTTCACTCTTTCTTGTGGAAGTTGTCGGTCCTCGCACTGACTTAAGCAGCACATCTCATAGGTTTTCTTATGTGCACACTTGCAAAATATTTTATCCTCGCAAACCCTTCAGACTGTGCTACTCAAATGAACCACTCAAAACTAGAGAAGTCATAGTGAGATTTAGGTGTTATCCAATGACTTCATTGAATTGTTTAGTCCCCATGGTTAACCCATTTTCTTTGGCAAATGGCAGGGTGACTGGTGAATACTCGCCGACAGATAAGCCAACAGATAAGAGGCCAACAGATAAGAGGCCAACTGATAAAAGGAAATAGCAGTGAGACAAATCATTTTTCAGTAGGCTTGTATAGTGGTCGACAACAACTACGTCTTAAAAAAGTTAACAGCTGATACTAGGATCGTGTCTAAAACATGGCCATAATGTCTTCATTGGGGTGCCGGTTCGAGATCAACAGTGTTGGATTGAATCTTAACATGGGTTGTGAAAATTGATTGTATAATATCATTGTTTTGGCTTTCATTATTTGAAGTCCTGCATTTTAATCCTTGTATAGCAATATAGAGAGATTTCTTTGTCGAAGCCCCTTGGATGTCAATTGAACGAGCTACAGTCGTTTTTTCCCTCAAGGTTGCTTACAATTTTGCAACTCCAATCTAGACTTGGCTTTAGTAGTAAACACTCATTTTAATTCCTGATGTTATAAATTGTTATTTCCTATAGTCCTTTTTCTATACAATATGATAGTGGATAATGTGTGAACTGATTAAGCCTGCGTTTATTTTTTTTTCACATAGTTTTTTTAAATTTTATGTATCTATTTTTTTACATATTTCCAACCGTCCAAAATCCCACAGGCCAGGCTGAACAACTAATTGATGTCTAGACGAATATTTGGCATGTTTTTGCAAAGATTCTAAACACATACACAATCTAATCTTGTGTTTTCAAGTCCTTCCAGCTACGATGGTTGACAATTTCCCAAAACTAACATGGATGGAAGATTCCAAACTGAGTTTGAGAAATGGGGTCAACTAAATCAGAATGAAATGTTCAAATGTTCTTTTCTTAAAGAAATAAGTTGCATATCTGTGACATTGACGGCCGAATCTTGCACATGTTGTGGTTTGTCATGTGCTAAACGAAGTAAAACAAACGACCAAATATTTTGGTAATAATAAGATACCAATATTTCAACATAAAATAATAATAATAATAATAATAATTTTGATATTCTTAATATTTTAAAACAATTAAAAATATATATAAAGTGTATATACAGAATGAGATATCCTGTTATATATTTTTAAAGATTATTAACTTAAACCTCCTAAAGTTTTTCATATCAATCAGCATTTCTTTTCAAGTTATATAACAATATCTCAATTTCTTTAAAAAGAAATCAAATTTATTACATTATCTTCTTAATTATTTAAAACAATATTACACTGCAAATCTAATAGAGGAATATTAGTATAAACGTTAAATAACAGGAAAAAAATAATGAGTAATATCAAAAAGTGCATCTAAAATCTTTGTATAACATCAACTAATATTAGATTATACTATTGTGTAATTATACATGGAAATGGAAAGATTATTGATCTTTGTAATACTTTAATAAATGTGCTGTTTATATAAAAACATTGTATGTTTGAGAAAGAAAAGAAAAAGGATAAAAAAAAAAAACCTGGGACAAAAGCAATAAAGAAAGAGTATGATGGTGATTGATGGGACCACTTGTTATGGTGTCACGCCTGAATGTGCTGGCTTCCAGAGCAGCATAACTCTCGGGAAAAGGAAAATCCCTAACGGCTCCTCTGCGTTGGATCCACCTATGTGACCGTTGCTGTCTTAAACCCTTTTTCCAACCTTTCAAATTACTATATATTACCCCCATAACTCTCTCACCTTCTTAAACATAGCATACACGTTCATACCCCTGTTTTTAGTTTCTACATTTTGGTTCATAAGCCAGGTGTGTGTTTGTTTGCTTAATAATAGATCTTTCATTTACCCTTTTTAAGTATCTTGGTCTTCTCAAGTTTTCATTTTGTTTTCAACAGTAACCATGACTGCTGAGGTTATGGCTCAAGAGGAGACCCAAAGAGCTGAGGTTGTTGCTGTTGTTGCTGAGCCCCAGAAAGAGGAGAAGGTTGCTGGAGAAAATGTGGAACCAAAGGAATCGTCTTTGGGTAAAGAAAAGCCCAGAACGGTGGAGAAAAGTTCTTCTTACAAGGAAGAAAGCAACTTCCTTTCTGATCTCAAAGAGTTTGAAAGGAAGGCTTTGATTGAATTTAAGTCAAAGCTTGAGGAAGCTATCTTGGGAGGCACTCTTTTTGGGAAAGAAGAGCCAAAGAAGGAGGCTTCTGCTGAGAACGAGGCCGAAGCTGAAGGGAAGGAGGAGGGAAAAAGTGTGGAGGTTGAGGAGAAGGATGTGAGTCTTTGGGGAGTGCCCCTTTTGCCAAGCAAGGGAGCTGAAGGTATTGATGTGGTTCTGCTGAAGTTTTTGAGGGCTAGGGAGTTCAGAGTGAGTGATGCGTTTGAGATGCTGAAGAAGACCCTTAAGTGGAGGAAGGAATCAAAGATTGATTCATTGGTGGATAAGGATTTTGCCTCTGACTTGGCCTCTGCAGCTTACATGAATGGAGTTGATCATGAGGGGCACCCTGTGTGCTACAACATCTTTGGTGTATTTGAAAGTGAGGAGCTTTATCAGAAGACTTTTGGGACTGAGGAGAAGCGCAGTGAGTTCTTGAGATGGAGGTGCCAGATGATGGAGAAAGGTATTCAGAAGCTCAATTTGAAGCCGGGTGGCGTGTCTTCTTTGCTTCAAATCAATGACCTTAAGAACTCCCCAGGTCTTTCAAATAAGGAGCTTAGAGTTGCCACAAAGCAAACTGTTTCAATGTTGCAAGACAATTATCCAGAAATGGTGGCAAAAAATGTAAGTTCTTTGCCCTTTTTTTCCCTTTTTGAATTGTTTTTTATTCTACACTGGTCACAATAAGCTGTTATTTTGATGTGTAAGGTATTTGATTGTGAATGTGATTTTGTTTCATTGTAGATTTTCATCAACGTTCCTTTCTGGTATTATGCTCTCAATGCCCTTCTATCTCCCTTCTTAACCCAAAGAACAAAGAGCAAAATTGTGGTTGCTCGTCCTAACAAGGTCACTGAAACATTGATCAAGTATGTTCCCATCCCATCCATTAAATTAACCATTTTGTTCATTGGATATTTCATTAGCATCCCATTAATTATCTTAATTTCTTTGTAGGTACATTCCAATTGAGGAGATCCCAGTTCAATATGGTGGTTTCAAGAGGGAAAAGGATGCTGATTTCTCTTCCCAAGATGGTGCTGTTTCAGAACTCATTCTCAAGGCTGGATCAACTGCAACCATTGAGATTCCTGCATTAGAGGTACTAACTTAAGCTTTATGTATTAATATAAGGACAAAACATTGATACAATTTCATATAGGTGCTTTGCTTCTGGTTTAATAAACTTTATGATCAGAAAACAATGCCAAAAGCACCTAAGGAACTTTATCAAAATTTATCATTAGTTTCAATTTAGTGGACTAAAGGGGTGTTGCATCTGAACAGGTTGGAAACAGTGTGTGGTGGGATTTGACTGTTCTGGGTTGGGAGGTAAGTTACAAGGAGGAATTTGTTCCGAGTGATGAGGGTTCTTACACAGTTATTGTTCAAAAAGGAAAGAAAATGGGTTCACAAGAAGGGCCTGTTAGGAACAGTTTTAGGAACAATGAAGCAGGGAAAGTTGTCCTCACTATTGAGAACAATTCAAACAAGAAGAAGAGGGTACTCTATCGTTACAAGACCACCACCAAGACCTCCTGAGTAATTTTGAGTAGTTGTGTAGTTTTTTTGTGAGAGAGACTGAGAAATCCTGAGCTATTCTTTCATTGTTGTTCATTGGTTTATTCCTTTTTTGCCTGAAGAGTGAAATTGATTTAAAGTTCATTAATTTTTTCTGTGCCAATGGTGTATCTGATATTTTTAATGTAAATGTTAAGAGTATGTCTGCTTCAATTTTTAGCTTATGTATTTTTATTTTATTTTATTGATATTCTAATTTTACAGGAGGTTTTCCTAACGTTTAAGTCGTTTATTATATAACAAAAGAAAAATAAATCATTTTCAGTTCTTTTACATACCAGATTTAGTTTAGTCAACTTTCTTTTTAATATATTCATAAATTCTACAAAAACAGCCCTTTTACCCAAACGGTTATTTTTTATAATTAAAAATCAATCTTATTTAATTGTTTGATGATTAGAGAAAAAGAAGTTAATCGGTGAATTAAAAGTAAAAAATATAATACAATAAATTAACTTTACTTATTTTGAATTGATTGATACATAACAGATATATCTATATATTAATAAAAAAATTCATGTTAAACATTATTATGGATTGATATCTCAGACGCTTAAAAATTTATGAATCGTGGACCATGTCACATTTATATAAAAAAAACAAATTAAATAAAGGAAGTTGAAAAAGAAAATCTAATAAAAAGGAATATATTAAGTGACTCGTCTTCGAAGACGTTAGTGAAAATATAAAAATGTAAATAATATAGAAGGGCATTTGTTTGTATAAAATTTTTACTTTCCAACTGTTATTTCTAATAAAATATTATTTTTCAATTGTACGTAGAAAACAAAAGAGTGTCACGATATAATAATTCAAATGGGATTAATGGTTACATTTTTATTAAGATAATTTTTTAATTTATTAAAATATGAATAGTTTATAATAATTTTTTTATTATAGAGTGACATTAATTGTAAAAGAGAAAAGAGATATACTATTTAGATATATTAATTTCAATTATATGATCAGTAAATTTGATCCCGTGCTCTCATGCTGGTAAGAAATTTGCCCATCTAATGTTTCACTCAGAATTCAAAGAAATTAAGTGAGAAATCAATTAAATTTTCTTTTTTCTTTTGCTGATTATGAGAGAAATCAAATATACTATAAGAAAAGTAAATCAATTAAATTTCAGAAGAAATGTAATTCATCTAACAAAATGTTAATCTATAAAAAAATAACATTTAATATTTTTTTCATTTAGTAATTAAAAGAATTGTTAGAAAGTATAGTATTATTCATTTATCAAACAAGCTCAAACTAGTGCGAGAAAAAAAAACACTTGGATAATATTTTTAACATAAAAACAATACTCTAAATGAAAATAATGTCCACTCATTTTTTAAAATAGTTAAAATATTTATTTATTTGACAATGCGTTATTTTTTTTTCTCAATTCTTTTCACGATTTTACATGTTATTGTCATTTTTTACATGGTTATATTTATATTTTTTTTTTTTACAATTTGACTGTACAAGGCCTTTTATGTGAAACTTTAAAAAATAAAATAAAATAAAGTGAATTTGAAAAGTACATTTCTCAATTATCACTGTCTGTCTATCCAGCAAAACACAAATGGGTTGGGCCTTCAATAAAATATAAGGTGGGCATAAAAACTTTGTGGTACCCAAAACCACATCATGTTTGACAACTGTTTTCTAAATCCCTATGTTTACTATCTGTACCCTTAACTCTAAGTGAAAGACTAAAGTACCTTCTAACTTTGTTTTTTTCTTTTTTAAAAAAAAAAAAACTAATATAAAGTGTTTAAATAATAATATATTTACTTTTATCATTCCCAATTTTTTATTCAGTAAAAAATAAAAAATATTTTTTTCTTACGTTAAAAAGAGTAAAAATAAAGAGGTCATGTGTTATGACTGAATGACAAAAAAATAAAATAAAATCAAGTTTATGTAATAAGAAATTTAATAAATATTTTAAGAATAAAACACAAATAAATATAAAAAACTATAAACAATTAAAAAAAATACTATTTTAGTACTTAAAGCTTAGGATCACACAATTTTTTTTTACCTAATAAAAAAATTATAAATTACTGAAATGTAATATCATAGCTGACTGAGTAAAAATGGAGCAATATTATTAAGAAGTCATTACTCTCATGTGGAGCACGAGTTTAAAGAAACACATGTAATTAACATCAACATGATAAGGCTAAAACAAGGATATTTGATGTAAAATGCACGTTTAATGTATGGAAAATAACTAATTAAGAAAGTTAAGTTGTGTATAAGAATAGGTTTATATTTTTAACACTTTCGTGAAGTCAATGTGTTATATTTTAATAAGTAGAAAAAATATTATAAATACCTTTTTTAACACATTTTTATCACTGATTAAAATCTATTAAAAATTAAAAAAATGAAACTGACTTCTTTATTTAGTCTCTCAACATAATTTTATAATTTTAATAAACTTTAAAAAATTGAAAATAATATGTTTAAAATAGCTTATTTTAACTGTATTACGAAATAGTATATAAAATTAAAAATATTTAATATATTCCGCAATAGTATATGAAATTAAAAATATCTAATATGGTCAACATTAAGATAATATTGAAAATTTTTATAGAATGACGTAGTTTTGCATTGATTTTACAAAACTAGATAAGTTATTTTCAAGGAGTATAACATCACTCTTCAGAAGTGGCTACATATGAATATACGATTTCAATACAATTCAAAATTTTAAAATAAATTATCATCTGTACTAACAATTTTCGTTTTGAAGAAACTTAAAAAATAATAATAATAATTTACGTTAATATGTTATTACACTTAAAAAAGATAAAGTCATGAGGGAATATGACAACTTCATAAGTTCTAAAATAAAACGATTTTAAAATCACATGTAAGTTTTGTAAAATGAAATGGTTCTATAAATCCTACTTATTTATTTATAAATTTCTTTCATTACAATATACACACAATATTAAATATTTTTTTTCTAGATAATCCAAATTATTGTTACCATGTTTAATAAAAGAACTCACATATATTTATAGATTTAATCCCAGTATTTTACCAACCAGTTTTATAACTATTTTTTTTATCATTAACTCGTTTACATAAATCAAAAGCATTATTAAATTCTTATACAAACCAACTAAATTATTAAATAAATATTTACATCATTTTATTTAATATTTTTAAACAACTTAATGTATCATTCTTTAAATAATTATTTACATAAATCAAATATTTTATTACGAAAATTGATAAATAATTAAATATAATTATTACACAATTTATCGTAAACTATTTTTCTATATTTTGTTGAAATTAATCTATTTTTTTCATACTACTCAAAAGTATTTTTTTCATTTGTTTTATATTATAATAAATAATTCTTGAAAATTTTCAAATGATTTATAAAACTATTTATTAAATTATCATTTGTTTTAAAAGATTATTTTTTAAATAAAAAAAGTAAAAAAATTGAACTAAAGTCATGAGGTATAACACTTTCTTTGTATAATCTATGTATTATTTTTATACTGAAATTGTAATATTCTTAATTACTTTACCTTTAAAAAAAGTTTAACAAAATATTAACGTAAGTTTTTTTAACGAAAATAGTTATCATTGATAAAGACTTCTTTATAAATTTTAAATTATCATTAAAATTCTGTTTGTGTGGTGACGTCGTGAAATCGTGCTACTAGAGCACAGGTGACCTACTTTTTTAGTTTTTTTTTCCAATCATTATTGTGAAATTTCCAGATAATACCGTTGCTTAATATGGTATTCTAATTAAGTCAACTTACGTAATTAGGTTTTGATGTGTTCGAATTCAGTAAAAGCCTTTGGCAAATTCAAACAAATACAACATATGTTTACGTATACACTTCTCAATACACAAACAAATTCAACAATCTTAAAGTCTTCTGCCGTAAATTAATAAATATAATCTAAAAAAAAAATGCTTATTTGACCCCAAATTTAATGCATTCTCAGAAATTCCACCACTTGATTTCAATAGAAAAAATATTAAATTATTTTATTATCGACTCAGATTGTGAGCAGCTAATGTAAAATAATAGGGACACGTTATCCTCGTCTCTATCATTTAGTTTCACTCCCTTTTTCTACAATACAAATCCAGAATTCATGATCTAGAAGAGTTAATAATAATGTAAATGGTCCCTTTCTCGTGACCATGTATGAATAATTTTTTAAAAATTTCAATGAATTAAATTATTTAACATTTCAATTGGTTTTATTTAATTTTTTATTGTTGAATGTTATATTTGGGTAAATTAATTCAGAACTTTTAGATTCAAATCTTTAGTTTGGATTCTTTTAAATGTATTTATTAAAAATTGAAATTTTAACAATAATCTTCGTAAAAATATATTATCAAATTTTAAATATTGAATTATTCCAAAATTAATACGAAAGAATATTTAGTAATTTAAAATGTAAACATTGAGATTTTGACGTTAATATTAATAAATAAGAAACAGGTGGCAAAAGAAAAAGAAAGGAGAATAAGGGTAGAAGAAAGAAAAAGATAATCAAGATAATGATAAGAAAGAGGTTGAAAAGTAGGAAAGAAAGACAGTAATAAAAAAATAAAAAATAAACTGTTTTAAATCAAACGATGTGACACATAAAAAAATTAAGAAAGAGGACATAAAGCATAAGAAAACTAGGTGAAAACTGATGAAGTTGATATTTGTTTGTAATGAAAACGTGTTTAATAAATGGAGATAAAGTCTTATCTGTTAGAGAGAATGAAATTTATTCACCAAATATAAATGATGATGCTAACACAACTATCCAACTCCAGCTATATGCATTTTTCAAAGTCAAAATCATTGCTAAAAGAAAACTGTAAAATAAGTTTCTTCAAAAATTCAACACAAGTAAACTATATATTAATTTATATAACAAATTATTAACCTAAAACTTTAATATAATAAATTTAGATATTTTAAAATATATTATAAGAAGTCAGTCGCCGACGATAATTGGCAACTGAGGAAAGTGTGATTAGATTGTTGGTCAGATTTATAACAAAAAGTTGAAAAAGTAAGACATACAATGCCTCAATAAGAAAAGAGGCACCGCAAGAGGATTAAAGAAAAAAAAGAAGGCTAAAAAATTGTTTAAATTGACAGAAAATAACAATATATATAATTGATATAATAAAATAAATTTTGGGTATATATAATTAAAATTTGAAAGTGTTATCTAATTTTAATAAATAGAAATTATATATATTAAAATATTAATATGTTAAAATAAATTACTTTATAAAATATAGGAAATTTAGATTAGTTTAATTTAATTTTTTATTTAAATTTTTTATTTTATTATAATATAAATGCATATATATTAATAAAAATCTAACTAAAATAAAAAAATAAGATAGATGATTATAAAAAAAAATAATTATAATTAACTTTAATATCAAATAAATAATTATTAACATTAGTTTAAAAAACAATAATATTTCAATCTCACCTAAGTTAACAGTATATCGAAATCAAGTTCACAACATTTCAATTAAAACTAAACTAACAATATCTTAATCAAATTAAGTTAAAGAAAAAAAATAAATTTAATAATAAAAGTATAAATTATTAATTTTTTAAATAAAAATTACATAATTTTAAAATTAGTTTTCTAAAATTTTAATTTTCTTTAAAAATCTCTATTGAAATAATATATAGAAATTACAGAATACTGAGTATCCGTTGATTTATTCAACCACAACATAGTAAGGTATACAGTGACTACTTTGGAGACTTCATATTAAATTGTTGGAATATTGTAACTTTTCAATACCAGTCCATAATTATTTATTAATTACAGAAAGTATCTTCTAGAGCATTGCAACCTCTTTAAGACTTATAAATTTATTTTATTTTAAGTACGACAATGTTACATCATTTTTTAAATTCTTTTGTATGTGTTTTTAGTGGATTTTTTTTATAAAATCTATATTTCAATAAATTTATTTATACTTTAACTCTTTACAATTTTAAAAATTAAGTTAATTATCATAATTAAATATCTTTTTGATATTGAAAATCAGGAATTTATACAAAATTCAAAACTTAAATTTATGACTATTTATGTTTTAATAAAATTTCTTTAAAATCTAAATTTTAACCGTAAGGCTTAGAATAATAATGCTGCATTATTGATGATTAAAACATTTACGATGCTGCATTATAGATATTTTAATAACACACCTTGTACCAAGTCGTAACATTGAGTTTAATTACTTATAAGAATTATATGGGTTGATTAATGGTTTATCAGGGTCATTCCTTTTCAAAAGACTAAAAAAAATTAAAAAATAATATATATATATATATATATATGTATATATGTATATATAATATTTATTTGTGTGTTGTATCTGCATGTGTATGTATTATATGTGACTGAGAACATTTTGACATAAAAAAAAACTAATCATTATATACGAGTATAAAAGAGTATAACTTAGATCGATAAGGTTGAAAATCTTGAAAACTTTGACAAATTACTGGCAAATTTATTGCCCCAAAGCCTCAATTCTGGCTTTTGATCGACATCTATTAGAGTTTTTGGTTCAGATGTTTCGAGGCATGACTATTAAAGCACATTGTTTGCAACTAATAACTAGATTGAATTTGGAAAAAAGTGTAATAACATTATCAGAAAAATATGGTTTTAAATATTGAATTAATGGTAAATCAGTTTAAAATTTAATATTTAAGGTAATTAAAATCAAAATTATATAATTTTAATTTTAATTTAATTTCTTTAAATATTAATTTAATAAACCTTTACATTAAAAGAATAAAAATAATTGATTGACAAATGTTGTGAAATCAATATTTAATCTGTAAAGTTTCTAATCTTCTGAGAGTATCTCAATCATGGAGAAATTTGTTTTACGATTATTGTGTAGAAGAATATGTTTATTTTATTCAGGCTTTAAATAATGCTTGTGATATTCTTTTATCATAGATGTTCCCTTCTTATCTTCTCAAAAGATATATGGTCTGTGTGTAGATTTCAATAGGAGTGTATATAATAAGACGACTTAAAGAGTGTAATAATTACTTGTGCAAAGGAGACAAGCCTCTAACGCACTTGGATGTGTGTAGGAAACTGACCTTGCTTGAAAATTCCTTGACGGTTAGATCTTAAAAAATCTCTCAAGGACTTTTGTGGGTTTTTGCTTGGACTAAGGATTCCAACAACTAGAAACTTAATAAGTCATAGTGTTAGATCAGAATTCATGACCTCTAACCCCGTGCTATTTTCTCTATAGCAAGAATGATTGGTACCCCTCTTGTCTTAGATGATTGTACTATGATAGTAAGTTGGTTTCTTAGTACTGATTTGATCGGGTGCAGATTCCCTAGTAATTCAAATAAGTTGGAAAAGTGTGTTAAGACTTCTAAAAAACTTAAGAGACTTAGGAAGGGTATCTCCAAGACTACTAAAAAACCTGTTATAGTGGATGCATCTTAGTTATTTTTTTATTGTTTTGTTTCTAGCAACTAGAAACTTAATAAGACATAGTGTTAGGTCATAATTCATGAGCTCCTTTTGGAGTATTGACAACCCATGCTATTTTCTCTATAGTAAGAATGATTGATACCTCTGTTAGTGTTAGATAGTTGGTGGATTTCTTAGTACTGGTTTGATTAGGTGGAACACAGATTTCTTAATGATTTAAATGAGTTAGAAGGATGTGTCAAGACTTCTAAGAAACTTGAACGACTTAGGAAGGACATTTTCAAAACTGCTAATTATAAAAAAAAACCTATTATAAAGGATGCATCTTAGTTTTTTTTTATTTTTTAGCATAAACAATGTAACTCTTTTGACTATATTAGTTTTCCATAGTTTTGTTAATTTCCTTTTTTATATTATCCTTATGGATTGATTTGATGATTCGTTGTGTTACTTTTTGTCCATAGATTTGGTTTAGGCCGTAGTTTTGTTTTCTTTTTTTTTAATAGATTTAAGGTAATAACTTTATGAAATTTAATAAAAAAAATTAAAAGTAGAAAAACTTTGGCCATTATTAATTTTAGGAACAAATTTAATAACTAGTATAAAAATATATTTAATGATAGACAATACTTTGAAAACTATCCATTTTTAGCTTTTAAAATAAATTCGAAACTAAGTTATTACATAAATTTTAAAGTAGTTTATATATTTGATTAATTTATTGTATTAATGTAGTTGTCCAAATGCAATGAGCTGTATGTGTGACATCTTAACTGCTCGTAAATTATAATAAATTACATGATTATGAATTTGCATACTAAAACAGTATATATGGAAATAATGGAAATATATTAACTCCACTCCACTCCAATGAACGAAAACTATTTAATTTTTACCTTTCAGAAAATTCACTGAAATTACTAATTTATTAAATTAAAATTTATTAAAGCTTTGGAAGTGATTTTTTAAAGTGTAGAACTGTGCTACCATGTGTAGCATTTGTTTTAACATTTGGTTGACTATTTTGTATGTAAAAAGTATATGATTTATATTTTCATTTAATAATCCACACCTCTCACATGTACTGTATTCTAGTGGATTATTTTTTTAAGTAAATTATCTTTGGTAAGCACTCGATTTAAAAACAGTTTTATGCAAAAACATCTGTTGTTGACAAGTTTTTATCTTCCAAAATTTTTTAAACAATTTTTTATCCTCCCCACCTATGATATTCTGCATATTTCTATAACCCAACTTGATTGTGTATGTTGTAGTTTCATTAAGTTCCATACTCACCTATATCTTCCTCCTCTTTGTTGAAAGTTTTTCCTATTAACTTTTATAATAAGCTTACATAAGTTCTTACTTAGAAGATAAAAGGCTCTTATAAAGAGAACCATAAACTTGATTAACGGAATCCTCTGTTTCAAAATTTTTGTAGCGTTTTTAATCAATATTATTTTAAATTTTTTAGCATATTTATTTACAATGTAAACCACATTAAATTTTTCTCTTTTAAAGAATTATATTTATTTCCTTATTAATACACAATGCATGAAAATGCTTTTACTTGATCGAAAATGTGTTCTGACCTTATATATATTATTTTGTTTACGTGTAACAGAAAATTGTATGTAAAAGTGAAACTGCCATATATGAGTCGGCTTATTTCCAAAAGTCCACTGCATGGATAGTAGAACTTTCTTAATTCAGTAAAAAAAAAAAAAAAAAAAAGTTAAGGAACATTGTTGTAGTTGTATGCGAAAATTTTGACGTGTTTGATTTCACAAGAGATATTTCACAATATGTTCAATCATATTTACAAGGTCAAAGAATAATTGAGTTACGTTATCTATTTCGTATATATTTATCATGGAAAATATTTTGTCAACTTCGGAGGTCACCTAAGCCATCTTCTCATTTGTCTTTGACAATTTCTTCTTCGAAAGGTTTCCATTATAAAATCCAACATAGATCACGCTCAATAGAGACACTAAAAATTTCCTCTTTCTTCTTACTCTACCACCATCGTAAGATAACCAAAAATGGAATCCTTTTCTTCTCCTAGAATACAACTTTCAGTATTTTCCATTGTTGTGTTACTTTCTACAATTGCATGGTCAGCTTCAGCTGCAAATTCAGCTCAAAACACTTTTCTTCACTGCCTTGTAAACCATTCAGAGCCCTCTCACCCCATAACCTCAGCCATTTTCACGCCAAACAACGCTTCCTTCTCCTCAGTCTTGGAAGCTTATGTCAGAAACCTTCGTTTCAACACTTCCACAACCCGGAAGCCCTTCCTTATAATAACTGCATTGCATGTATCCCATATACAGGCATCCGTTATTTGTGCTCAGAAGTACAACTTGCAAATGAAAATTCGAAGTGGAGGACATAACTACGAGGGTGTATCCTACGTGGCTGAGGTCCCCTTCTTCATCCTTGACATGTTCAATCTTCGAACCATTGAAGTTGACATACACAATGAGACCGCTTGGGTACAAACCGGTGCAACGCTTGGTGAAGTTTATTACAGAATTGCTGAGAAGAGTAAAGTTCATGGTTTCCCAGCAGGGGTTTGTCCCACTGTTGGGGTAGGAGGCCACATAAGTGGTGGCGGTTATGGCAATATGATGAGAAAATATGGTCTCTCAGTGGACAATGTTCTTGATGCACAAATGGTTGATGTTGAAGGTAGATTGCTTGATAGAAAATCCATGGGGGAAGATCTCTTTTGGGCCATCACAGGTGGTGGTGGATCTAGCTTTGGTGTGGTCCTTGCCTACAAAATAAAGCTAGTTCCAGTTCCTGAAACAGTCACTGTTTTCAATGTTCAAAGGACCTTGGAGCAAAACGCCACCGATATAGTTTATAACTGGCAGCATGTTGCACCAACCATCGACAACGACCTTTTCATTAGACTTATCTTGGATGTTGTAAACGGTACACAAAATGGAACAAGGACTGTAAGAGCTTCTTTCGTAGCTGAATTCCTTGGCGACTCCAAAAGGCTTGTTTCTCTCTTGAATGAGAAGTTCCCTCAGTTAGGTTTGAAGCAATCTGACTGCATCGAAACAAGCTGGGTTCGTTCGGTGCTGTTTTGGACAAACATCAACATTACAACACCTGTTGAGGTTTTGCTTGATAGACAACCACAATCACCCGTGAACTACTTGAAAAGAAAATCTGACTACGTAAAGAAACCAATTTCGAAAGAAGGTTTTGAAGGACTTTGGAAGGAGATGATTGAGTTGAAGGATACACTGTTTCAATTCAATCCTTATGGTGGAAGAATGGCTGAGATTCCATCAACAGCAAAACCTTTCCCTCATCGAGCAGGAAACCTATGGAAGCTTCAATACCAAGCGAATTGGCAGCAAGCAGGGAAAGAGGTAACAGATCACTACATAAACTTGACAAGAAGACTTCACAAGTACATGACCCCTTTTGTCTCCAAGAACCCAAGAGAGGCTTTCTACAATTATCAGGACCTTGACTTGGGAATTAATCACCATGGTAAGAACAGCTACGCTGAAGGAAAAGTTTACGGAGAGGAGTATTTCAAGGATAACTTTAACAGGCTGGTTGAAATAAAGACCAAGGTTGATCCTCATAATTTCTTTAGAAGCGAACAAAGCATCCCTACTCTCCCACATGGAAAGAGTTAGGATAATAGCCACTCAAATGTTGTTAATTTCTGTAGTTTGTTGGTACTATATTGAATTGTGGAAATAAGTGCCTTTTATAAACTACTTTGTGTGGTTTGGTATTAAATTATGAAATAAACTGTGTTTTAATCCTGTACCTCGTGTGTGTTATTTAAAATTTAAATAGTTATATAACTAGAGACGCAAATTTGCTAAAACTCTTGTTCAACGAAAAATACTGAGTTTACCAATTCATGCTTATGTATAAAAGTTGAGAAAATGAAAATGAAAGAAAGAAATAAAATATAGGTAATTATTAGAAGCGGTGTCATGTTAGACAATAATTGAAACAAGTGAAATAGCAATGACGATAGAAGAATGGTGAAGCTAAGGGAATTGCAATTAACAATGATGAATTGGAATTGACTTATATGGTGATTGGGAGGGGGAGAATACATGCATGACAGAGTGATTGCCAAGTTTTATGATGGGCCAAATTCTTATAAATTGATGACATAGTGTTATGACTTCCAATGCATCAATAATTTTGTGAAAAAGTTGCTAGAAATATTAGGGTTTTTTTTTATAAAAAAAAGTTGTTTAGAAAATAAACATAAGTAAAGTTCTAGAAACTTTTTACCAAAATTACAAAAATATTAAAAAATATGAAAAAAAGAAATCATTAAGGAAAAAAAAAACTGCAAATTCAAGTTATATAAGTTTTCTTACTCAAGAATGACGCACGAGAATTTGAAAAATATAGAATAAAAGTTCAATATATACAATTCAATGAAATAGGTAATGTACGTATAATGTTGTGGAAAAGACCTGAAAAATACTAATATAATTTAAAAAATATAAGAAATAAAATGACTACAAATAATACTCTTTTAATGACTATAAATTTACAAATTAAAACTCATATCACGATCTAAAATCATCTGTTGAAGAATAAGTAATTTGAAATAGTTAAATAAAAGAGAAATGCTAACCATACTAACACTCGTTTGAAAAAATAAATATATTAGTTAAAAAGTGAAGTTATATGTTGAAAGAAGAATGATACCATAATTTCATACTCTCTAAATTTTTACAACCATTTCAAAATTATTATTAAAATTTTATTTTTATAATAATTATAATATTTTTAAAAGTAGGTCCTTGTGCGACTATTTATTTATCAAATATTATTTTCTTTGAAAATATTATTATTAAGATTATTATTATCATTATAAAAGCAAAATTTTGTATTTATAAAAAGAAGCATGTAAAAATTTTGTAGGTATCACACTATCATGACCCTCATTTTTAATAGATATATATTAGATAATGTATTGTTAACATTCTTTATAGTAAAACATCTCATTAGTATCAAACAAAAACCTAAATATTTTTAATTGTATATAGAAATAGAAAGAGAATTTTGTGTAAAGGCTTTGGGGGCATGACCCCCTTAGTCAATACTAAGATCTGCTCCTATGGAATTTATTTTGATGAGAAGAAAACTTCATTATAAAAAGGGATTTCATGTCATTGTAAAAATTTGTACGCTGATGCTTCTTAATTTAAAATATTAGGGTTTCTTGAATTGTTGCAGTTGATACTTCTTGGGATATAAAATTCAGAGAGATGCTGATTTGCTGGCACTACTGATAGTGGGCGCTGTTGCTGCAGATTTTCTGGTCTGCAATTGGCCTGTTGCTCGGTGATGGTCTGCTATGGTTTTTTCTGCTGTTGCGCATGCTACAGCTGCTCACTAGTCCTTCTTGCGGCTGTTATGTTACTATGCAAAAAGTCAACGAAATAATCCAAAATAACTAATAAAAATATCATAAGTTTTCACAAGCGTCTGCATAATTTCTTGTTATAAATCCAATCCAGATCATGCTGAATGGACTCACTAAAGATCCTCTTCTTTGTTATATTATCAAACAATTCGGAAAAGCAAAAATGGGAGTCATTTCTTCTCGTACAAAACAACCATCGTTATTTCTCATCATGGTTGTGTTGCTTTCTATAATTACATTTTCAGCTTCAGCTGCAAATTCAGCACACAACACTTTTCTTCATTGCCTTGTAAACCATTCAGAGTCCTCCCACCCCATAGCTTCAGCAATTTTTACTACAAACAATGCCTCATTCTCTTCAGTGTTGCAAGCCCACATCAGAAACCTTCGTTTCAACACCTCCACAACCCGGAAGCCATTCCTCATAAACTGCATGCATCCCATGTACAAGCATCCATTATATGTGCCAAAAAGCACAACTTGTTGATGAGAATCCGTAGTGGTGGCCATGACTATGAAGGGGTGTCTTATGTCACTTCACATCCATTCTTCGTCCTTGACATGTTCCATCTCCGATCCATTGAGGTTGACATAGACACTGAGACCGCTTGGGTTCAAGCTGGTGCAACACTTGGAGAAGTTTATTACAGAATTGCTGAGAAGAGTAAAACTCACGGATTTCCAGCAGGGGTTTGTCCCACTGTTGGAGTGGGAGGTCACATAAGTGGTGGTGGCTATGGCAATATGATGAGAAAATATGGTCTCACAGTGGATAATGTTATTGATGCAGAAATAGTTGATGTTCAAGGTAGATTGCTGGACAGAAAATCCATGGGTGAAGATCTCTTTTGGGCCATCACAGGTGGTGGTGGATCTAGCTTTGGCGTGATCCTTGCCTACAAAATAAAGCTAGTTCGTGTTCCCGAAACAGTCACTGTTTTCAAAGTTACGAAGAGCCTCGAGCAAAATGCCATCGATATAGTTTATAAATGGCAGCATGTTGCACCAGCTATTGACAACGACCTTTTCATTAGACTTATCTTGGACGTTGTAAACAGTACAAAAGATGGAACAAAGACTGGAAGAGCTACTTTCGTAGCTCTATTTCTTGGTGACTCCAAAAGGCTTGTTTCTCTCTTGAATGAGAAGTTCCCTCAGTTAGGTTTGAAGCAATCTGACTGCATCGAAACAAGTTGGCTTCGTTCCGTGCTATTTTTTGCAGATATCAACATTACAAAACCTGTTGAGATTTTGCTTGACAGACAGCCAGAGTCACTGATATACTTGAAAAGGAAATCTGATTATGTGAAGAAACCAATTTCCAAAGAGGGATTGGAAGGGATATTGAAGAAGGTGATTGAGTTGGAGAATGCAGTGGTGTTACATTTCAATCCTTATGGTGGAAGAATGGCTGAGATTCCATCAGCAGCAACACCTTTCCCTCATCGAGCTGGGAACCTATGGAAGATCCAATACCAAGCGAATTGGAATGAGGCAGGGAAAGAGTTAGCTGATCACTACATAAACATGGCAAGAATACTTCACAAGTACATGACTCCTTTTGTCTCCAAGAACCCAAGAGGGGCTTTCATCAATTACAGGGACTTCGACTTAGGAATTAACCACATTGGTGAAAACAGCTACACTGAAGGGAGAATTTATGGAGTGCAGTATTTCAAGAATAACTTTGATAGGTTGGTTGAAATAAAGACCAAGGTTGATCCTGATAATTTCTTCAAGAACGAACAAAGCATCCCTCCACTGCCATACCAGAAGAGTTAGAATAATGGTGACTCAGTTTGTTGTTGAATAATAATATTTTGTTATAATTGTTTAATGGAGATTAAATAATTATTGCAAGTTTATTAAGAGTATTCAATGGTAGTCATAACTCTTTATATTTGCAACATTAGGAAAATGTAAGCCAACAAAAAATAAATAAAGAAAGAAATACGATAAAAAGATGTAAATTCAATCCTTCTAATTACTTTCTCTTCTTCTAAAGTTTATACTACAAATTTTGTATTTATGAAATATTACCAATAAAGTAGTACCTGGGTAGTACATTTTTACAACAACTAAAAAAATAAAAATGAATAATGATGGACATAAACAATATTTCAACCACCACAATTTATATTAATGTTCAAGTTCTTTTATTTGAAGAAAAAAATTATTACTTTTTTACTATAAAAATGGAATTTTTGTTTACCTCATTGAATATTTCCAAGTGTATAGTTGTACAACACACAATAGTTAAAAGAAAAACAATCACAAAAGTTAAAGTTTGCAGGATGATTTAAAGAGAAGTCTCTCTAATCATATTTTCAAGTATCATGAGACAAAAGACAATCAAGAAAACATATACTATTCTTCAACAAGAGTTTAAAGGAGATTTAAATGTAAGAATGAGTACTTCAATCCATTGTTTGAATTAGAGAATCAAATAAAGTTTCATGGAGATACAATTAACAATTAAATAATTGTTAATAAAAGTTTTATCAGTGAGACTAAATAATTTGATCTTATGGTGCTTGTTGTAAAAAGAAATTAAGAACTTGACAATTATTAAAATAGGAAGTGGATGAAAGTCTCCACTCTTAAATTGTTTAAATGTGTTTATGTTCAATATCCAAAATTGAAGAGACAACAACTGAAAAAATCAAATGAGAAATACATATTTCTTAATCATAATCAAGTGAAAAATGCATATTTCTTCATCATATATTCATGAAAAAATGTTATAAACCTTACAACTTGAAAATAAAGATTGTGATAATTAGTAAAGGTGGTGGAGAAAAAAAAATTATATCAACTAGTTTACAATAGAATTTAACACCTTAAAATAAGACTCTAAATTTCCTTACTCTTAACAAGTTCTTCAAGTTCAAATTTCACATCTTCAAACTCAACTTCTAAAAAGTTTTAATAATATTTATTGAAAGATGAAATTATTGTGTTGAGACCGGAAAAAGAAAAAAAAAAATAAGAAAGACTATGAAAGAAGAAATTGAAGAAATAGAAAAAATTCTTAAAAAAAATAAAAATAAGAGACAAAAAAATAAACAAGATAATGTTGAATAAATATAATTTTGAATAATATATTTTCATAAGTATTTTGTGGACATTGGTTTATGGAAAGTATTTTACTAATATTATGTTACTTATATTTGTAATGATTAAAGCATTTTGTTATAAAATTTTAAGAGTTATTTTTCATTTATAAAATACACATAAATAATGGACGAAAAAAAAAACATAAGAAGAAACACAATAAAAAGAAATAAACTAATTTAATCCTTAAATTATGTTCCCCGTGTAGTTTGTTTGTTACTATGTGCATTGGGTAATAAATTGGATTGTGGATTATTTGAATAATATAGCTAAATGTTATTATGTTATGATATTTCAAAATAAAATGCAGGGAAAGATTTAATCGTGCTAAATAAATACTGTAAATGGTTGAATTTTTAAAAAAATGCAAATAAAGCTATTAGAAAGTAAACAAATGAATAAAAATATAATTCATATTGATTTTATTGGACTACATCAAAGATTGAAATAACATTATCTATGTTGTTTCAATCCTTATAACTTTAATAGCGTTGACCAAACCAATACAAGATGTGTAGTGTGCTAATGTACCTAATATTTGAATGAGCTTTTTTCATGCTAGATAAATGCAAAGAGGTATATTTGAACTAGCTTATATTTTAGTCAACTCTATTTAAAGTCTCTTTAATACATAATATAGTGGAAGATTATTCAAACAGTCCATTGTATACAAACTCTGATGTGGGCGATCATTAATTTTCATAAACCTTAGTAAACTTCAAATTTACAGAACCATATCAAATAAATTTATTTTAAATTTTAAGATTTTATCATAAGCTACTGATCTGTCTTACAATCATATAAAGTTTTTTTCTTAGTAACAACTTTATATTTTTACCCCTACACTTCACTAGTTGATAATCAATGGTACTTCACACGCATAATTACGAGAATATAAATTATTCCATTTCCTAGAAATTTAGAGTAGTATGTATTATTTTAAAATAATTCCTCAAAAGTAAAAACCCATTTTCCCTTCTTAGCATATTTCTCCTTAAAATAACCATTATTAACCAACTTTTAATTTTTTCTTTTACTGGATATTGTAGGCCCTTTGGGTAGTTTTAGGCTATTTAACTTATGAAAAATTCACCAAAATAAATTTTAGGCAGAACGACATGTGTCTGTATCTTAAAATAGTCCTTCATCTATATAAATTTATTGTGGCATCATCAAGCCAATATAAAACAAGCCAAACAAGTTATTTTTCAACTAGTACAAACTTAATTCATTTTTAATTAATAAAAATAATAAATCACATTTCTATCCCCGCATCTTAGAATTACATTTTTCATGAAATTTAGAGTATTTAAAGTGACAGCAACCAAAAAGAAATAATCAATGAATAACAGTAAAAGCTTTAATTATAATCCATTTTCATAACTAAAGCCCTGAAAAAAATATCTCACTCACTCCTATAACATTAAAACAAGAAATATTTCCAATCTCCATTTTACCTTTATCATGACACCACTTAGTCCCAACCACATTTACAAAAAAGAAAAGAAGCATGGATCTAAACCATATTTGACTTTTTGACATGTGTATTTCATTAACAAGTTGCTTAACCAAGATAGAAATAGAAGCAGCCAAGCCTTCAATTCTTGAAAAAAAAAAAGTATAGTCATTATATATAATTTAAGAAAAAGCATCTCATAATTAATTGTAATATTTTTTGAAGTTGACCTTTAAAATCAAGCAGTCCCTTCCCGTTTTCTTGCAACATCACAACATTAATTACACAAACTCAAAAAAATTGCCTTTTAGAAAGTAAGACAAATTGTCAAGAAAGATAACCAAGACCGACATTAGCTATTATTTTATAAATACTTTTAATAAAATAGGCGAAACTATGGGTAAAGAGGGGTGATGGTGGACTTTCTTAATCTCTCAAATTTCTCATACCCCAAATCTAAAGCCATTTAGACTAGGAATTTCTTTAAGTGTTTCTCCCCTTTCAAACCATCTTCGTCTTCTTGTATTATATCCTCTGCATCCATAATTTATCAATTAATCAACCAAAAATCTTAAAAAAAAAACAAATCCAAAAGTCAAGTGCACAATATACGTATCTTGTGACGTTTTCTTCTTAACTTGGAAGATATATTTAAGAAAAAGGGCTATTATATTCATAAAACAAATTTCTCTTACAAGTAACTTTCATCTATTTTTTTTTCTCATATTTTTTTCTTTATTTGTCACATGCTATTTATCGCATCTATATGTTTTTTTCTTCTCTCTACCTTCCTTTCACTCTTACAATAAAAATTTGTTGTCTTTAATATCCTTTCATAAATAATGAATAACCATTATTTTTAGACATCTTATCAATACCTGTTATTTCTCTTCTAATCTCATCATAATACTTCCAAAGTTTTTTTCTTCTCTCTTTCTAAGTGGCATTTGAGTTTTATTTAATGTTTTGAATGTTAATTAATGTATATTTTTCTAAATAAAAATGTGCATATCGAAGGTCAAAATAAAACACTACCATGTTTGACATTTATTCGAGGATCCTTATAAAATCCCATACATGATGCCAAATAGACTCATTAAAAATCTTCTTTTTCATTTGTTATTCTAAGATCATCCTTAAGATAACCATAAATGGGAGGGCTTTCTCTTCACAGAATACAACTATCAATATTTTCCACTTTTGTGTTTCTTTCTCTTGTATGGTCCTCTTCATATGCAAATTCCGTACATAACAATTTTCTTGGTTGCCTTGTAAACCATTCAGAGCCCTCTCACCCCATAACCTCAGCCATTTTCACACCAAACAACACCTCATTCTCTTCAGTGTTGCAAGCTTACATCAGAAACCTTCGTTTCAACACCTCCACAACCCAGAAGCCATTCCTCATAGTCACCCCATTTCATGTTTCCCATGTGCAAGCAGTTGTTCTTTGTGCCAAAAAACACAACTTCCTCATAAAAATCCGAAGCGGTGGCCATGACTATGAAGGGTTGTCTTATGTGGCTTCAAAACCATTCTTCATCCTTGACATGTTCAATCTCCGAACCATTGAAGTTGACATACACAATGAGACCGCTTGGGTACAAGCTGGTGCAACGCTTAAGTTTATTACAGAATTGCTGAGAAGAGTAAAACTCATGGTTTTCCAGCAGGGGTTTGTCCCACTGTTGGAGTGGGAGGCCACATAAGTGGTGGTGGCTATGGCAATATGATGAGAAAATATGGTCTCACAGTGGATAATGTTGTTGATGCAGAAATGGTTGATGTTGAAGGTAGATTGCTTGATAGAAAATCCATGGGTGAAGATCTCTTTTGGGCCATCACCGGTGGTGGTGGATCTAGCTTTGGTGTTGTCCTTGCTTATAAAATAAACCTAGTTCGAGTTCCTGAAATAGTCACTGTTTTCAGAGTTCGGAGAACTTTGGAGCAAAACGCCACTGATATAGTTTATAACTGGCAGCATGTTGCACCAACTATCGACAACGACCTTTTCCTCAGACTTACGTTGAACGTTGTAAACGGTACACAAAATGGAACAAAGACTATAAGAGCAACCTTCGTAGCTCTATTCCTTGGTGACTCCAAAAGGCTTGTTTCTCTCTTGAATGAGAAGTTCCCTCAGTTAGGTTTGAAGCAATCTGACTGCATCGAAACAAGTTGGCTTCGTTCGGTGCTGTTTTGGACAAACATTAACATTACGGCACCTGTTGAGATTTTGCTTGATAGACAACCACAATCACCTGTGAACTACATGAAAAGAAAATCTGACTATGTTCAGATACCAATTTCCAAAGAGGGTTTTGAAGGGATTTGGAAGAAGATGATTGAGTTGGAGAATATAGCGTTGCAATTCAACCCTTATGGTGGAAGAATGGCTGAAATTCCATCAACAGCAACTCCTGTCCCTCATCGAGCAGGGAACCTTTGGAAGGTTCAATACCAAGCAAATTGGAATGAGGCAGGGAAAGAGGTAGCAGATCAGTACATAAACTTGACAAGAATACTTTACAAGTGCATGACTCCTTTTGTCTCCAAGAATCCAAGAGGGGCTTTCTTCAATTATAGGGACTTGGACTTAGGAACTAACCACAATAGTAACAACAGTTATGCAGAAGGAAGAGTTATGGAGAGCAGTATTTTAAGAATAACTTCAACAGGTTGGTTCAAATAAAGACAAAGGTTGATCCTCATAATTTCTTTAGGAACGAACAAAGCATCCCTGTACTTCCATATACCAAAGAGCAATAATTGGTAGAGACCCTGTTCCCTGTAAAATGAGTAAAGTAAGCAAGGTGTGTGTCTAATAACTGCGAAAAAGAAATCATTACAAGATTTAAAGAAGTTATGTTCTTGATCAATCTTTACCAGATAAGAAATTCAATGTTTTTAATTTTTTATTATTTTGAAAATTTTGATTTTTTTTTTAATAATGAAAGGAGGGGTTAAGATTATGAAAAAGTAATACTGTTGAAGGAAATTAATTTTTTTTTGTCTTTAAAGAAAGATGGTTTTTCTGAACTCTGTTTATCTAATCTTATATAATATGATTTCAAAGAAGTTGCTTTTTACCTCTCCCAAATAACTTATTTTTCCATTTATGTATATACAAATAGTGATTGGTACTTGCACAGGAAACAATACAATGGACTACCAACCAAACAATATGGAAGCTCCCTGAATGCAGTCAATCAACCAAATAATATCCAATACGCAATCAAAAACAGCTGAGAAAACAACACCAATATTTAACGTGGGAAAAACCTCTCAAAAGAGATTAAAAAACTCACAGAACGGTAAATGCTCCACTAATTCCAAATCAACAGATACAATAAGTCTTTCTAAACTTAATCATAGAGCATATCAATAAACTCTTCCTAATCCTCAAGTGGTCACCAACAATGGCCCAAATCGACAATTAGGAATTTAACAAAGTAAGAGTTCAAGAATCTCTTTACTCAAGAATACTCTCTGTTCCTGAATTTTCTGCGATTCAACTACAGCTTAAATCTCAAATCGTACCGGACAGAATGAAGCAGCATGAGTCACGAACCTCCAGTAAAAATTTCAGGGCAATCGGAGATGTTTTCACCGTTGGATCGTTGAAACAACGAGTATTCACGCTGGCAGAAATTTGCTGCGATTAGCAGCACTTTACAGAATTTCTGGCGCTTCTGCAGAACTCCGATGTGCAATCCCACCGGACAAAATGAAGAAAGATAAGAGAGGAACCTCCGGCTAAAATTTTAGCTTGATCGGACAAAGTTTCACCGTTGGATCGTTAGAACATCCAAGGCTGTTCTTTGTGAAAAACGAAAACTGTTTTAACCTCACTCTCACTTTTTCACTCTAGATTTCGAAAAATTGAAGAGAGAAGGGAGGCAGCAGTTACCATAAAAAAACATTTCATTTGTTGCCCTAATTAGAATTGGGCCATTTAGATTATTGGGCCTCAATTAGAGAGAACCCAGCCCAACAGATAGGTGATGAACCATCTTAATCCAAACACCAATATAACTTACAATTATTATAGAGTCATTTAATAATCTTATATAATTATTATATTATTCAATAATTTGTACAATATGCCAATTTAATTCATCTCATACATTTTCCTGAAATAGTATATATGTATGAAGAAAGTCTGTTTTCCACTACTTTTATCTCAAAGAAATAGAATGAAGCAAATGTCAATTTGTGATAGCAAGTGGTGCATCGTAACCACACATCACAAGTTTTGTACTTGAATGGTGCATCATGCATAATGCATAACATAGCGACAATAAACTTTCTGCCTTTTTTTCTCCGTTCCTCGTGAGGGTGGCAACAATAAACCTAGGGCCACAACTAGTTGTATGCTTGTACGATAATGCACCAGAAACTCACCCGTGTTAATTCCTCTATATCTTGCAAAATAATTATTAATCCTTTTAATCTGTTTAAAGTTTTCTGAAACGAAATTCCATAAATGAAACAAACCCGATTCATTTTCACCATTTAATTTAGAATTTAATAAAACTAACATTAGAAGTATTTTATTTTATTTTTTTTAAATCATTTTAAAGTTTATTTATTTTAACAATAAAACATTATCATTTTCAAAATACCATAAGTTTTAAAAATTTTAGAATTCCAAATCTAATACCTGTTTTATTCTACATGAAAATGAAAAAAACAAATCACTTCTTTCACAATCAATCCTATTCATTATAATTAATTATGAGAGTACACATTTTAGAGTCGTACAGTCATTCAGATTTCATAATATGCACAATCACGTTTCACTCTTACAGCCACAAGCGTCATTTTCGGTAAGATAATGAGACAAATGTACCTATTTTTATCTGTTGTGTGTTTTTTTAAGAGACATCAATAAATCCTAAATTATAATTAAATATTTTTTAAAATAACTATTATATTAAATATTATATAAAAAATATTTTAATAAAAAAACTACAATGAATGACGTAATCATTAGAATTAAAACACATGTGTGGCTAAGAAATCATTATGCCATAGTTAAAAGAGTTGTAGCTTTTTATTTTGTTGTGTCTTGGCCAAGGAGTAGCACTCAACACCCAAAATGGAACTACTCTCTTCTAGAACACTGCTTCCAATTGTTGTGTTGCTTTCGCTTTGTTCATATTTTGCTCCAATTTCAGCTGCAGACACTTTTGTTCACTGTCTTCTGAATCATTCTGAGCCCTCTCACCCCATTTCTGCAGCAATTTTCTCACAAAACAGTTCGTCATTCTCTTCAGTGTTGCAAGCCTACATCAGAAACCTTCGTTTCAACACCTCCACAACCCCAAAGCCATTCCTCATTGTCACCCCATTTCATGTTTCCCACGTGCAAGCAGCCGTTGTTTGTGCCAAAGAGCACAACTTGTTGATGAAAATTCGCAGTGGTGGCCATGACTATGAAGGGGTGTCTTATGTGGCTTCCCAGCCATTCTTCCTCCTTGACATGTTCAATCTCCGATCTATTGAGGTTGACATGGAATCTGAGACCGCTTGGGTCCAAGCTGGTGCAACGCTTGGTGAAGTTTATTATAGAATTGCTGAGAAGAGTAAAACTCATGGTTTTCCGGCAGGGGTTTGTCCCACTGTTGGGGTGGGTGGTCACATTAGCGGTGGTGGCTATGGCAATCTCATGAGAAAATATGGCACTTCAGTGGACAATGTTGTTGATGCACAAATAGTGGATGCTCAAGGTAGATTGCTTAACAGAAGAAGCATGGGTGAAGATCTCTTCTGGGCTGTTAGAGGTGGTGGTGGAGGTAGCTTTGGTGTGATCATTGCCTACAAGATAAAGCTAGTTCAAGTTCCTGAGAAGGTAACTGTTTTCCAAGTAGGTAAAACCTTGGAGCAAAATGCCACCGACATAGTTTACAATTGGCAGCATGTTGCACCTAGCATTGACAATAACCTCTTCATTAGGCTCATCTTGGAGGTGGTAAACGGTACAGAAGTTGGAACAAAGACTGTGAGAGCTACCTTCATAGCCCTCTTCCTTGGAGACTCCGAAAGCCTTGTTTCTCTCATGAAGGACGAGTTTCCTCAATTGGGTTTGAAGCGATCGGATTGCATTGAAACAAGCTGGCTTCAATCTGTGATGTTTTGGGACAACATAGACATTGCAACCCCAGTTGAGATTTTGCTTGAGAGACAACCTCAGTCTATGAAGTACTTGAAGAGGAAATCTGACTATGTGAAGAAGCCAATTTCCAAGGAGGGTTGGGAGGGGATATGGAAGAAGATGATTGAATTGGAAAAGACGGTGATGTATTTCAACCCTTATGGTGGAAGAATGGCTGAGATTCCATCAACAGAAACTCCTTTCCCTCACCGAGCTGGGAACCTATGGAAGATCCAATACCAAGCAAATTGGTTGGAGGCAGGGGAAGAGGTAGCACAATACCACATAAACTTGCTAAGAGAACTTTACAAGTACATGACACCCTTTGTCTCCCAAAACCCAAGACAAGCTTTCATGTGTTACAAGGACTTGGATTTGGGCATCAACCACCACGGTTTTCTTGGCTACTTTGAAGGAAGAGCCTACGGAGTCCAATATTTCGATGATAACTTCAAAAGGTTGGTTGAAATAAAGAGCAAGTTTGATCCTAGCAATTTCTTCAGAACTGAACAAAGCATCCCGGTATTTAGCCATGTGGAGTTGGGAAAATTGATTACTGGAAAATCTGTACTTTCAGTTTTGTTCGGCTTGTTTGCAATACGTTGGATTCGGAACCTCAAGTAACATATGCACCACATTTCACTTGTAATAGTTCAATTTCTGTATCTTATCTTTCAAGACAATACTATCGTGCAGGGAAGAACTTGAACTGATTCGAATCTTGATAAATCTGGTACTGGAACTAATACTTAAGGGCATTTGTGAAATTTATGAGGAGACTGCTGAGTGAGGATATATTTCATTATTTGTTGTAGAAGGTGCAATGATTGATTGTGTTTTTACCATGAATAAAGTCTATTGTTAGCTAGCTGTGCTGTTATTACCATATAATTGTCATAAATTTAAGGTTGTTAGAATTGACATCTTCATTTCTACTCTAAAATTATCTTATTTCTACTTTCAATTGGCTTTAACAGTAGGCGGAATCAACACAGTTTGAAACTCAATTTCGGAACTAAATTATCCAACATAGTTTATTGTTTGAGTTAAAAATTGAAGTGCTTGGGCAAACTAGTTGAATTACAATTACAAATACTTCGTTTTATTTGAATATCTTGAAAATATGTTACACATATATAGAAATAATACAAGAGAGGGAAGAAAATATCTCACCCCTACACAGAAAATAGTGACTGCCACCTAAGACAAGAAAGATAAGAAAGAAAAACCATATATTGCCATTTCACTGCTACCGGGCTGTGATGCAGGTACTGTAATTATTGAGGTGCAGGTACTATTATCGCTGGTGCAGAGTCCTCAGTCCTATCCATTATATAGCGGTTTGAAAAAACCATTTTTTAATATTTTTTACTATTATTATTATTATTATTATTATTATTATTATTAATATTTATATAATATGTATTTAAATCTTTTAGTTTATATAGAAAATTAACCACAGTCACATATAATAAAGATGATTTAGAAGTAAGGGATCATAAATATTAGTTAGAATTGTACTTCAATGCTTTTGTGTCCACCTAATAATTTCTCCACGTTTTGATTGATTGGTACTAAACTGAAATTAGGACTTAAAGCACTCACCAACTTCTGGCGTTTTCTTTTGTATTGTTTTTATTATTAGAAATTAGAAGACAGAAAGTGTTTGTAACAACGTGATGCAGGGTGCATTTACAGCAGCTGGATTAGTTTGTGGGTACCATTGATCATGTTTAATTAAAATGTATAAATATTAAGTGGCATATTAGTAGTTAGTTTATTTCACAAGTGTATTTTCTTTTGTTTATGTGTTTAATACTTTTTTATATATTATTTTTTTTCAATATTTTTTTATTTTGGTCTGTATAATATTTTTATTCTATTTGGGTTTTGACATTTATTGACATCGTTAAGTTATGAATTATTTGTTTAAGTGAAGTGTTAGTGATTTAGTAGAACTAGCAATATATATTTTACAAATTATATTATTTGGATGAGAAAAATAATCAAAATAATGCAAACATGTCCTATTCAATGAGTTAAGGGTTGTATCTTTTTTCTTTCAGCGTTTCCTATTTAACTATGAAAGAAGATAAAAAAAATATCACTTATTGATTCATTACTTAAATGATATGATAAATGATAGGGACCACAACAATAACAAAATTACAAAATTATGGAACTGAAATTAAAAAAATTGTGGCCCAACAAAATGTAAAAGTTTTAAAAGAAAACACCTATAAGCTCTTGTCATGTCACATAACAACTGATATCACTAGAAAAGCAAAATAAAAATAATTTATTTTGAAGACCGTAATGGAAAAAAAAAATAGTATTATAAACTATGTTTAAAATCTACAAACTTATAGCCAAGAGATTATTAAGCTATATATACTAGAGGAAAGGTTTGCATATTGTCCAATTAAATATTATTTAATAAGTTAAAATTTAATATTCAGATTAATTTTAATTTTATGTATTAATTTAAATAAAAATATATGTTTGTTATATAATCTATAATTTAAATGAAAACAATATTGAGAACGCGAAATACAGTATATATTTATATGAAAAAGAGAGTAAAAAACATAAATTGTATTATAATGGAGTAGTATAAAGTTATCTTTAGTGGAGTGATACTTTTCTTCACTGTTTTTCTTTTTCTTTTATTTTTAAATATGTAATTTTAGTGGCGTGGAGGTTTTCAGATTCAAAATGTTGAAATTTTTAAAACATAATCAAGACAAAATAGGAACATAAATATGTGTATATCAAATTAAGCCTCTTTATATATTATTTTAAATATTTAATATAATTAGTGTTATTAGTGATATTTTCTTTTGAAGTAATTAAACAATTAAATAATTAATGAAACATAATAAAATCTTCTTATTCATATGCATTTAAAGAAAAGAAAAAACATAATTAAGTCATTACAAAAAAAACACCGAATCCATCATTTTAAGAGAAAGTCGTGTCCATGGGGTTAAAGAAATTAATTTTGCACTTAGAGTTGAGAAAATAAATATACCTATCTAAGGAAATACATATTTTAAGCTCTGTTTGATCAAATTATGACTTAATATGTTTTTGACGAAAAAAGGAAGTAGGTAACAATAAAGGCTTAAATTTAAACTTTGATTTAGTATAGCCTCTAATTGGAATCTAACCACCAACCCTCTTTATGACATTGTAAATAAATAGATGTGAGTTAGATTCATCTAAGAATTTGGAAACATAAGAAATGAGTTGGAGATATATGATTTCAATAATCCAAAATAGGAATGAAAATGTGGCAGGATAATTATGGATTTGATTGCACTTGATTTTTTTTTAAATAAATTTTTTATTTGTTTATTACTTTTATCATGTATGAATTTATATATTGCTCTCATTTTATTAGATAATAAAAATATCTGTACTGAGATTCATATGTGTTTTTATACATAAAAGAAAATTATTTGGGTAATAATAAACGTAATTAAAAATTCATGATAATTACAATATTTATAATGTTGAGAAGAAAAAGATCTTAAAAATTTGAGTGAACTCCAAGAATATCAAATGAAAACAATAATAAATAATTATAAAGTGAAAAAATAATTTTTCAAATAAAAGAAAAAAATAAATATAAATTTTTTTTATATTATCTATTAATTGAGAGTTTACATAATTAAATATTAGAAGTTGTTAATCAAATATTAAAAGGAATTAGAAAAAAAACTAATTAAATTTACATTTTATAAAATATAGTATATAGTTTTAAAAAATCACAAAAGAAATTGTGTAATCATTTAGAAATTCGAGTTAATTTGATAGATATGAATAAGTTAAACAATTAAAAAAATATAAAATTCAAATAAAAAAACTAAAAGTAAAAACTTCAGAAATAAGATTTTTAAGTTACACAGTAAACTAATTAGAGAAAAAAAAAAAAACCCCCACCTTTATAATGATGAATTAACTTTGATTAGATACACTTAAGTTTTATTCTTTATGTGACTCTTCAATGTTCCAAGAGAGATCCACTTTATTCCTTATAGTACTAATAAACTCTTGAGAACTTAAGATTTTATTTAGCTCATGTTTCTCTCAAAAAAACTGTTAAAATTTATTAGAATAGGAGTCAAGTACTTTTGGGTTCACAACATTTATTATTCATAATTTAGAATGATAATAATTTATCATGACAAATTCATAATCAATTAATTTGATCTAAAACTCATTTGGACATAAACCATTTAAAATAAGGATTAGGATTAATGAATTGTTCATCTTGATATTTTCAAGCTGAGAGAAAGTTAATTTATTTCAAGGAATAATTAACTATGAATGCAATAATGTCAATTATAAAAAAATATAACTCAAATATAAATTATATTTTCATCTAATTAATTAATATATGTCATAAGGATACAACTTTCACCATTCTCAAAGTATTTCAAAATTATTTTTGTACTTATTTGATGTTTATTTTTACTTTAATATTACGGAGCTTGTTTAGACGTGGAACACTTCATAAAATTAAAACTTCTATTAAGACAGCTAAAATATTAATATTATACATATCTTATAGTACTCCATAGTTAACATTTAGTTAACATGCATCAAAACTTCGTAATAATGCTAAACTGAAATTTCAAAACATATTTATAATATTAGATACAAGTTTTTCAAAATATAATCATATTCCTAACAACATCCTTCAATCTAGATGATCTCGCAAAGATCCATCTGCAGTACCATCTCCTCCAATTTCAAGATACTATAATCACAGACAGAAAATCAAACACAATATAACCGAAAGTAGTCCAGAGAGCAGGTCTTTTTTCGCCTTAGCGAAAATACTCTCTCCCGTCCGGGCGAGAATACCTCTTCGCCTGGGCAAAAGATTTCTCGCCTAGGCGAAAACACTACAGAGAACACACTTGCTCCAGGGGCTTTCTCGCCTGGGCGACTGTACCCTCGCTTGAGCGAAACTACTTTATCGCCTGGGCGAGGCACTTCCTGCCTGGGCAAAAACAGTCCAGAGAGTATACTTGCTACTCGAAACCATTCTCGCCTAGGCGAATTATGTAGAAAACATAACTTATCAGACAATTCATGCAGTTTTTACCATCAGAAGGCTACTACACATGCCTTAAATGACCAACTTAAGTAAAAATTTAACTTGCATTCAATCAATTTCCACATACTCATCATGTATACAAAAATGAATAAACATTCAAAAATCCAACTTAAGTTTCATGCCAACAGAGAAACCATCACAAATGCATTTTCACTAACACCAACAGATTAAACCCTAGCCCACACTCATGCTCAAAACAGATAAAAGGTAGTCAACTTCCCTTACCTGAATTGCATTAGAAGTTCTCTCTAACAGTCCCAAAGCCTAAGATATTCAAGAACTCGAATCTGCACCAAAGGACCTTTGATCAACTATAAGACTAAAACACTAAGGAACTAAGCTCACAAGGCACTATCTGATAACTCAAAGGCCACATGCAAGCTCATAAGGTAGAGGAAAATGAAAACCTAAAAATGTCTTTAAGGGAAAAAGGCATAAAACGAACTTATATAACAGAGATTCTGATCGGATAGACTTGCTTTATTCTTCGTCACGAGTCCAACAGTGAGCTCCGCTTGAGAAAACTGATAAGGTAGGCTTAGAGAAAAGTCAGAAAAAAAGAAAGTTAGAGATTTTAAAGAGACGATGATTCTGAGTGAAAATGAAACTTAACTATTATTGTAACCTCATCATCTAAATATTCATCAAAACTATTTAATACTAAAATTTAATATTTAAATTACCTTAAACTTTAATCATCATTCTCCTCCATTTTTCAACTCTGATAGAAGAAGAAGATAACCATGAAATAAGATAACGTGGAACAAAGTATAATAATACATGGTAGATAACTTGAGGATGTTGTACTGTGTGTGACGATAAATTTTTATCTTTTAGTTGAATGAGTGTATATTCATTTTTACATTGATTTTTCTATAATATCCTTGAAATATTAATGTTATATTTTTTTGCGTTGAATAAAAAATGTTATATTTGCTTTTACTACATGTTAAATTTACATTAAAATAAAAATATGCAAACATAAATCACTTCATTTCAAAATCAATTTTACACACTCTTAACTAAAGAGGTCAATTATCTAGAAAAAAATGTGAAATTTAAAGAAAAGTCTAGAGTTATTGTCAACGAGAATTTTCCATCATTAGGAAAATGGAAAGTCTGCGAAATTTTTCATTATGTATGTATGCTAATCAATAGAAACATTTTCATTGGAGTAGTTATTTTTGTGAAAAAAGAAAAATTGATATGTTGAGATTTTAATAGCAATGTAGGGTTGCCAAAAGCAAGGTCCAAGAATTTTTAGCAAAAACAAGAAGTTAGAACATATTTCAAGGCTCTTTTCCCCCACATCTCATAATTACTATATGCACTTCCATAATTTTTAAAATAACCATTATATTCTTCATGTATATTTCAATAGTGACTTTTTGAATTATACAAAATGCTTGGCAGAATAAGTTTTCTATATCATATAAAATGTTTTTCTAAATAAACTAAAATAGGTTTTTTGGAACAAACATTCTAAAATATATAAAATGTTTTTTTTAGAATAGGATTTATAGAAAAATATTTCTGAAACAAACTTTATTGAATATATGAAATATCCTAAAACTTTCAAAAACCATAATATATGAAATATTTCTAAAACCCTAATATATAAAATACTTTCTGAAACCAACTTTCCATCAAACCCATCAGTTTACTCTCTTTCTCTTTTTCCTTTCGAAGAGTACAGTGGAGATCGAGAATGCAGTCAGAGGTGCAGCAGAACGAAGACACAGGGACGGCCATGACTGTAGCGGCAAAGCGTGATGCAGGAAAAGAGGGTATTTTAATCTTTTGATTGTTAGTATGGTAGTGCAGGTAGTAATCATGGGGTGTATGAAGCAAAAGTCTATTTCAGATGCATATGTATTATAATTTGGACGGTCCAATATCTAAGGTCTATAACTTTATGGGAGGAATTACTAATACTTTACTTATTTAGATATCATAGGGTAAAATACAATAATTATTATATTCTATTAATTTGTTGTTTGTTGTGTTGACATGATATGATAGTGTGATTTTATTACTATACTAATATTTTTTTATCATATGAGAGGTAAGTTAAGTTTAACAAAATATCATAAGATTTGTGTCCCTTTCTCCAGGTATAGTTTACCTTAAATCATATTTAAAAGAATAATAGATCCAAATCAAACCATTTTTTATGAGTTTATATAACTCAAATTCAATGTATAAACTTACTATCATTAGATTAGTTGGGTTAGGTAAGATTGAATCTAATTGAGTACGAACAAACTAAATCGTTTCGTTTTAAATGATCAGATTTATTAGGTAAATCTGATCCTATAAAATGAATATTCTTAGTTCTAACTTTTAAATATACGTACTTATGAGAATGACAAAGTTAAATAGTATATAACCATTGTATTATATATTTAATATAATTAGTGTTACTGAATGTTTTTTCTAGTCTTGAAACTGACATTTTAAATCTTAAATAATTATATTTATAAGTAACTTAAGAGTAAATAACCTACTGAAACAATTTTTAGTGTTCACAACAACAACTTTATATTCCTTTGCAATTATTTATACGTTCGATAGTTGTAAAAAACTATAAGTGGGAGGAAATAAATTAATTTATTAAAATGATATTTATGAAAAATTTAAAAGTAAGAATTTTGGAGTAGAAACTAACACGATGTCTTTATGTAACATCTAAAAAATGTTAAAATTATAAAACTCGAGAAAAACTGCGACAGGTTAAGTTTAGGGAGCATTTATGGGCTTTTCCAGCGTAATATCGAATACAACTTTCTTTTACTTTATGTCCGAAATAATTTCCAAGAGTCTTTTAAGGGTAAGTTCTGTCAGTTTTGGAGAATTAAAAAACTTTCTGACAATTAATGTCAACAATAAAATAAATCAAAATCATAGTCTTTCAACTCTTCCATACTCCAAGTTGATAAGTTTTTTTTTAATAATAAATTAATGATTTTCTAAGAAATTACACAACATGGCAAAAATGTTTATTTATTTGTACCGAAAAATAATTGATAGAAGATTTCACGCTTGAATCTCTTAATAAAAAACGAGAAAACGAGAGTGCAATTATCAATTTGAGAATAAAATTGAAATTAAAAATAACACTTCACTTTAAAATACACCATAAAAACAAAAAAAAATTGTTTGATATCAAATAGAATTCTAAGTGCTTTGTAATTGGTGGATAGAGTTTTTCAAAGAAGTCGGAGATGGGATGGAGCACCACAGCAATCACCAAGAGTAATCAAACGATGCACGCAATTTCAAAGCACCATTTCTTCATCCTTTATCATTGCTTCAACGAAACCATTCAAGTCCAGTGTTTCCGATTTTCGAAGACGATGATAATATTTTTTTTCTTAGAAAAAGTGACAAGAGGAAGCAACGATGCAAGGAGAAGAAGAAAATAAGAACACGTTATCCTATCTAATCTTTTTTTCACGCATTTTTATCATTGTATTTTTTGATTATTTTTTATAAAAAAACAGAAAACAAAATATAATGTCATCTTAGTTAAAAAAAAGTGTAACATTTGTAATTTTCCGATTTTAGTGTAGTTTTCAATTTTAATTCTCAAAATGAGTAGAAAAAAATTTATTTATCAAAATAGGTAAATTTTACCAGCAATTTCAATTAATAATATTAATTAAAATCATTTCTCTCTGCAATCATCTTTTAATTATTTGATATTATGATTGTTAGGTTTAATAATTAATAAAAATAATAATAATTATTATATAATAATAATTAACAAATAATTTTTTAATTATTTAGCACTATGTTTATTACTTTAATAATTAATAAAAATATTAATAATAGTAATTAACAAAACTGTAATAAAAAAAATTAAGACATACAAATTTATTTTAAATTAAAACAAAGTAACATAATGATAATAATCATAATAATTCATATGAATTTAATAATAATAATTATTATTTTTAAATTAAAATAAAATAACATAATAATAATAATAATAATTAATAATAAGTGAATTCAATAATAATAATTATTTTTTAAATTAAATTTGTATGAAATTATTTTTATTATTATTTAAATTAAATTCATATGAATTTAATTAAAATTATTTTTATTATTATTATCATTATGTTATTTTATTTTAATTTAAAATAAATTTATATTTCTTAATATTCATGTTATAGTTTTATTAATTATTATTATATAATTATTATTATTATTATTTATTTTGTTAATTGTTAAACTTAAGAATCACAATATTAAATAATTAAAAAATAATTAAAGAGAGAGAAAAATAATTTTAATTAATGTCATTAATTGAAATTACCAGTATGTTATTTATATTTTGACTAGTTTAAAATTATGTCTATTTAATTAACAAAATTTCTCTATTTTAATAAATAAATATTTTTTACCTATTTTAAAACCAATATGGAAAAAAAAACTAAGTACGAAGAGCCGCACAAAACACGTGGGAAAACGTTGGTAGTTGGTTCGAAGAAGCCAAGAAAATGCTCCAATCACCCTTCCTTTCTTTATCTCCAGCAAGAACCAATGTGCCTAATAAATCCATATGCTATCATTCTCCATCTCTTCAACTCTAAGACTATGGCTACTCCATGGAACACTCAACGCACAACCACTATCTTAACTATTTCTGTTTTCCTCATCTTCTGCTGCGCTTCATCGTCAGAAGCAGAACCAGTTGGTTATGGCTACACCGTCTCAACCGTTAACAGTTATCCCATAACTAACTCTTTGATTGCAAACCTTAACCTCATCAAATCCTCCAATGTTTTGGGACCCGACATTCCACAACTCTCCCTCTCTGCGAGGTAAGAACAACAACTACAACTACTTAATTAGCCTTATCCACTGTTGTTCATTTACTCATACATAAATATATGTATTTTTGTATTATCTATGTAGATAAAAATAACTGGTTGGTCTGAAATGCAGTTTTGAGAACAAGGATAGATTGAGAGTGAGAATCACCGACTCTAATCAACAAAGATGGGAAATTCCACAAGATGTCATTCCCACAGGCTCCTCTTCTCAATATCATCCTCTTCGCTTCCTCAATACCAAACAAGGTTCCGCACCCTCTCTCACTCTCACACATCCAGACTCAGACCTTGTTTTCACTCTCCAGAACACCACCCCATTTGGCTTCACTCTCTCACGCAAATCCTCCAACGACCTTCTCTTCGATGCCACTCCAGACCCTTCCAACCCTCAAACTTTTCTTCTTTTCAAAGATCAGTACTTGCAGCTCTCCTCCTCCCTCCCGCCGCAAAGAGCATCCCTTTACGGCCTCGGGGAACACACCAAGAGCTCCTTCAAGCTCCGACCCAACCAGATCCTTACACTGTGGAATGGAGACATTCCAAGCTCCTCCCCGGACGTGAACCTTTATGGCTCTCACCCTTTTTACTTGGACGTGAGATCAGCCTCCCCAGATGGAAGAGTGACGGCTGGCACCACACATGGGGTGTTGCTGCTCAACAGCAATGGAATGGACGTTGTGTATGGCGGTGATCGCATTACTTATAAGGTCATTGGTGGGGTTTTTGATCTCTATTTCTTCGCTGGATCCTCTCCAGAACTGGTGTTGGAACAGTACACTGAACTCATTGGCAGGCCTGCTCCAATGCCTTATTGGTCCTTTGGTAAGTCACACTACACCCTAGTACTTAAGTTAAAGTTTTAAATTGCAGTAGTTTCCTTGCAATCTTTGATATCGCTAAAAGTTATAGAGAAATGCGATTGATGATGTCAGAGATTCTAAAATAAAATCCATAATATTGCGGTTTTTTTAAAGATTGAGTCTTTGATTACATTATTTTTAACTTCGGTTATAGTAAAATAAAGAAAGAGGAATATAGACATGGCAAAGCTTTGAAACTTGAAAGGAGATGCAAGTAGCTCTACGTATATTGTATCATTGATAATACAATGCTCTATATCATTCACAAACCCATGCCAAGCTGTAAAAGCTTATTAGGATTTGGTTTGGGAGAGGGAACTTTTAGAATGATTATGATTTAATAGTAAAGAATTTGACTGTGTGAACGATGTAGGTAAATTGCCGAAGCATTGTATCTCCAAATATATATTAGCTGGGTACCCAACACTCTCATTTATCACACTAGAAGTTCAACTGTTTAGCTTGCTTCTATAGTTCTATAGTTCTATAGTTTCCATAATGTACTGTGATTTGTCTTAAAGATGAAATCATATTAGGATTAATCTTAACATGTTCAGTTTTCGAGATAACTGATAAATGACACGGTAACAAAACAGCTAGCTATACCATTGTTTAGTTGTTTACTTTTTGCTACACAAGTTCTTTAGTGAATATATATCAGTTCCAATAATGTAGATACATAAACTTACTATAGATTCTTCAAGGCCGAAGAGTAATGAACTAAAAAATTGATATGGCATCAATCAAAGGGAGTTACGCACGTGTCTTCTTAAATAAGAGATGCTAGTAAATATAGCGTGATTCTTTTTAGTGTTAGAAGTAAACATATCCGCGAATGAAGTTTCTTTTCCTTAGTATTAACAAGTTGTCATATTTTTTGTTTTGATAATGATGAATCTTGTTACTCTGTTTCCTCCAAGAACAGACTCGTGATTCATAGTCTCGTTGAATTAAAAATGTGTCGGTGTACCATCTGAACTTTATGATTTTACTTATGAATATCTACTTCCCTTGTTAATTCACATTAGCAATATCTCGTGTGAAGGTTTTCATCAGTGTCGATATGGCTACAAGAGTGTAAGTGATCTCGAGGGTGTGGTTGCCAACTATGCAAAAGCAGCTATACCCCTTGAAGTAATGTGGACAGATATTGATTATATGGATGCGTATAAAGATTTTACATTTGATCCCATCAACTTTCCGCTGGATAAGATGAAAAGTTTTGTTGAAACCCTTCACAAAAATGGTCAGAAATATGTGCCTATCGTGGATCCAGGTACATAGTTTCGACACAGAAATTCTTTCAATTCTCTAAAAATCATAGGCTGCTCTTAGTGTTCGATGAGGAATTTTTGCATCTTTACATCTTTGATTAATTTGAGGCAGATTTTGGAAACAGGAATCGGTGTAAATGAGACATATGAAACCTATGTTAGAGGTTTGAAGGCCGATATCTACATAAAGAGAAATGGAAGCAACTATCTTGGTAAAGTTTGGCCTGGACCAGTTTATTACCCTGATTTCCTAAACCCTAGCAGCCAATCATTTTGGAGTGAGGAAATCAAATTATTTAGGGACCTTCTGCCTTTTGATGGTCTCTGGATTGACATGAATGAGTTATCTAATTTCATTACTTCTCCCCCCATTCCCTCTTCTAGTCTTGATAACCCTCCCTATAAAATCAAAAACGTTGGAGACCAACGACCCATTAATGACAGAACTGTCCCAGCAACATCTTTGCACTATGGTAATATCACTGAGTACAATGCCCACAATTTGTATGGACTACTAGAATCCAAAGCTACTAACAAGGCATTGGTGGATGTAACTGGTAAAAGGCCATTCATATTAACTAGATCAACTTTTGTGAGTTCTGGTAAGTATGCTGCTCATTGGACAGGAGATAATGCTGCTACATGGAACGATTTGGCATATTCAATTCCATCGATGCTAAATTCTGGAATCTTTGGAATTCCAATGGTTGGAGCAGATATATGTGGTTTTGGTGGAAATACAAATGAAGAACTTTGCCGGCGTTGGATCCAGGTAAATGAAGTAGTATAGTATTTGTTGGTTGTCATAATATCATGATCCTATAAAATTAGTCACTTGTGAAAACCATGGTTTTGTTGGAAATACATGCAGAAACGAAGTATGAAATGTCATGGCATACATATCTAACAACTCTTGTTTATATGAATGTAGTTGGGAGCTTTTTACCCCTTTTCCAGAGATCATTCAGACAAAAACTCCATCAGACAAGAGCTTTACATTTGGGAATCAGTTGCAGCATCAGCTAGGAAAATGCTTGGACTTCGTTACCGTCTTCTCCCTTATTTCTACACACTAATGTACGAAGCCCATACAAAAGGGACACCTATTGCACGACCCCTTTTCTTTTCATTCCCTGAGGATGTCACAACATATGAAATAAACTCTCAGTTTTTATTAGGCAAAGGGGTTCTGGTATCACCTGTACTACAATCTGGGGCAACCAGTGTTGATGCATACTTTCCTAAAGGAACCTGGTTTGACCTCTTTAATGTCTCAAATTCAGTGAATGCAGAAACAGGCAAGTATGTGACTCTTGATGCTCCACCTGATCACATAAATGTGCATGTTGGGGAAGGTAATATTCTGGCCTTGCAAGGAGAAGCAATGACAACTGATGCTGCCCGGAAAACTGCATTTGAACTTGTGGTAGTTATGAGTGGCAGTGGGAATAGTTATGGTGAAGTGTATTTGGATGATGGGGAAGCTCTAGACATAGCAGGGGAAACATATCAGTGGACATTGGTAAGCTTTTATGGGGCTATAGGCAACAATAGCGTTGTTATTACATCTAAGGTGACTAATGGAAGATTTGCTCTGGACCAAGGGTGGATCATAGACAAGGTAACTCTCTTGGGGATACCAAAGCAGGAGAAATTTAGTGGAATGGATTTGTCAGGGAAAGAGTTGCATATTGTGAATGGAGCAAGTTCAGTGACTAAAGCAGTTGTGAATAGCTCCTCTGAGTTTGTCAGTGTACAAGTTTCTAAATTGTCACTTCTTCTTGGAGAGGAATTCAAGCTGGAGATAGAAGTCAAGTAGAAGGCTACCTTTTAAGATTACGAATTCTCACCAAGAATTTGTGCTTTCTTTATGGTTGCATCGCCGAGGCCTTTCTTCTTACCACTACCATGGTTACTCTTAAGGATTTCATTTTCTCAGGCCACCACCTCAATATCCATAAAATGTCAAATTTTGTATTACAAATAAATGTTACAGAATAGTGTCAACATGGCTATGAAGCTGAAGCATGATCACATATTCTTATCAATAATAGAGGTGAGTATTCCCAAGTACTGGAAGTCGCTCATAATTTAGTTGCATGCAGGCTAGCAGTACAGTATCCACCAAACCTTATGGATTCATATGATTTCCACAAAAGCATCCTCTCGAATAACTGTATTATTTTCAAGCAAAATGATAGTAATAATAATAATAATAATCTTAGTCCAACCAGCATAACTAATTAAATTGATAGTTCATAAATGATTTGACATTTAAAATGTGTAAAGGGTAGTAGAATACTAAGACATGCAACTGCAGGTTGAGTCATAAGGGTATTGAATTCTTTTATACTTGAATTATATGGGATCTTATGCCCTATGATGGGAACTGCAGCCTACTTCTGATTCCAAATCTCAAGTCCCAAACCGACTAGGTTAAGTTGTCCTTTGACTTTAATGGATTCTCATTGGCCCATATTTGATTCTAAACATATGAACCTTAAATTTATCATTACAAAATGATTTCATTATTGTTTTCAGAAATTGTTAATTCAAAGATAAATGATTTTATTTGTGTTTTCGGAAATTGAATTCTATATTAACGAGTTAGAAGTTGGACTGCGGTCCGGTATATATTAAAGAAAAAGTAAAAAAAAATATTTATCTAACATAATTGGACTAATTCATTGTAAATTTAAAATAAAACTTTTTAAAATATAGTTCTATAGTCAGATTAAAAAAAAAATATAATTCATGATTGAATTATATAAGACTACAAACAATACCGATTGAACTAATAAAGATTAATAATATTTCTAAAATATATCTGCGTATATATCATGTTTATAATGTTTTCAACTTATTTCAATAACTTTTCTAAAATTACTTATTAAATTATCATAATTAAGTTTGTCTACTATTTTCTTAAAATTACTAACACTTTAATTCTTTTACCATCATATAGGTGAGAGGTATTAGTTGATTTTGTTAATGACTATTCTTAAGAATTTGATTAACCACCTTAAGTAGAATCTCTACATATTTTTCATTCATAAAACCAACTCGAAATTCATTTTAAAAACATTCTAAATCCATTTTTATTAGCATTTTAATATTAAAAAGTCAATATATTACTTTAATCATATAAAAGAAATACTTCTTTATATTTTTATAATAGTTAATTATCATAAAAGGATAAAATTTAGAATACATGTTCTGAAACAATCTTAAACAAACATCATGCATGATTCAATTATTATTAAACAGAAGTTCGGAGAAAACTTGGTCGTTGGTCCCAAGAAGTAAAGGTCTTGTAAGAGACATTCTTGCCTCCCTCCATCATTGTACGAAGACACATGGCTGCACCCACTTTCATCGCTCCTCTGCTCTTCTCTTTCTCTGTTCTCCTTTCTCTTATCTTCTGCTCTGCTTCACCGCCACTTGGATATGGCTACACCATCTCAGCTCTTCACGCTTATCCAGCAACCAACTCTTTCACTGCAAACCTTAACCTCATCAAATCTTCCTCTGTCTTCGGACCCGACATTCCTCACCTTTCCCTGTCTGCCAGGTAAATAAAGCTTCTTCAATGTTCTCCATTCTCACCTACACTTACTTCATTCATACCATTAACTTTTCTTAACACTTTTAACATATCATCTATGTACTTATATGCATATGTCTGGTTTTTGTTTTGAATGCAAGTTTTGAGAACAAGGATAGGTTGAGACTCAGAATCACTGATTCCAACAACCAAAGATGGGAAATTCCACAACATCTGATTCCCAGACCCTCCTCTTCCCAGTATCACCCTCTTCGCCACCTCAATACCAAACAAGGTTCCCCACACTCTCTCACTCTCACACATCCAGACTCAGACCTTGTTTTCACTCTCCAGAACACCACCCCATTTGGCTTCACTCTCTCACGCAAATCCTCCAACGACCTTCTCTTCGATGCCACACCAGACCCTTCCAACCCTCAAACTTTTCTTCTTTTCAAAGATCAGTACTTGCAGCTCTCCTCCTCCCTCCCACCACAAAGAGCCTCTCTTTACGGCCTCGGGGAACACACCAAGAGCTCCTTCAAGCTCCGACCCAACCAGACTCTTACACTGTGGAATGCAGACATTGCAAGCGCCACCCCGGACGTGAACCTTTATGGCTCTCACCCTTTTTACTTGGACGTGAGATCAGCCTCCCCAGATGGAAGAGTGAAGGCTGGCACCTCACATGGGGTGTTGCTGCTCAACAGCAACGGAATGGACATTGTGTATGGCGGTGATCGCATTACTTATAAGGCCATTGGTGGGGTTTTTGATCTTTACTTCTTCGCTGGACCCTCTCCGGAGCTGGTGTTGGAGCAACACACTGATCTCATCGGCAGGCCTGCTCCCATGCCTTATTGGTCCTTTGGTAAGTACATGAACTTATTGTCTTACAGTTTCGATATTGACTTGTGTTACTCTTAACATGTACAGTGAATCAATTGCAATTTCTTTTATCTGTTCATTTCAATCCGTTGTATCACTTCCTTGTTATTCCACGTTTTTTGTATCTCTTCTGAAGGTTTTCATCAGTGCCGATGGGGATACAAGAATGTAAGTGATCTTCAGACTGTGGTTGCCAACTATGCAAAAGCAGGTATACCCCTTGAAGTTATGTGGACGGATATTGATTACATGGATGCATTTAAAGATTTCACATTAGATCCCATCAACTTTCCGCTCGATAAGATGAGAAGCTTAGTTGATACTCTTCATCAAAATGGTCAGAAATACGTGCTTATCTTGGATCCAGGTACCTAATTTTCACACCATAGAATTCTTTCAAAGAGATAAAAATCATATTATCTAAATGGTTGAGGACGTATGTATGCATCTTTTATTAATTGTGGGCAAATTTTGGAAACAGGTATCAGTGTAAATAATACATATGCAACCTTTGTCAGAGGCTTGAAGGCTGATGTCTACATAAAGAGAAACGGAACCAATTATCTTGGTGAAGTTTGGCCTGGACCAGTTTATTACCCTGATTTTCTTAACCCTCGAACTCAATTATTTTGGGGTGGGGAAATCAAATTATTTAGGGACCTTCTCCCTTTTGATGGTCTTTGGCTTGACATGAATGAGTTATCCAATTTCATTACTTCTCCTCCCATTCCATCTTCTAATCTTGATAACCCTCCTTACAAAATTAACAACAGTGAAGTTGTACAATCCATTAATTACAGAACAGTCCCAGCCACATCTTTACACTACGGTAACATAACTGAGTATAATGCCCACAATTTGTATGCACTACTAGAATCCAAAGTAACTAACGAGGAATTGGTGAATATAACTGGTAAAAGGCCATTCATCTTGAGTAGATCAACTTTTGTAAGTTCTGGTAAGTATGCTGCACATTGGACAGGAGATAATGCTGCTACATGGAATGATTTGGCATACTCAATTCCATCGATATTAAATTCTGGAATCTTTGGAATTCCAATGGTTGGAGCAGATATATGTGGTTTCGGTGGAAATACAACTGAAGAACTTTGCCGGCGTTGGATCCAGGTAAATTTGATCCTTAAACGAAGTAGTACAGTATTAGTCACTTGTGAAAACCATTGTTTTGTTGGAAATACATGCAGAAACGAAGTATGAATGTCATATCTAACAAGTCTTGTTTTTATGAATGTAGTTGGGGGCTTTTTACCCCTTTTCCAGAGATCATTCAGAAATAAACTCCATAAGGCAAGAGCTATACATTTGGGAATCGGTTGCAGCATCAGCAAGGAAAGTGCTTGGACTTCGTTACCGTCTTCTCCCTTATTTCTACACACTAATGTATGAAGCCCATACGAAAGGGACACCGATTGCACGACCCCTTTTCTTTTCATTCCCTGAGGATGTCACAACATATGAAATAAACTCTCAGTTTCTATTAGGAAAAGGGGTTCTGGTATCACCTGTACTACAATCTGGGGCAACCACTGTTGATGCATACTTTCCTAAAGGAACCTGGTTTGACCTCTTTAATGTCTCAAATTCAGTGAATGCAGAAACAGGCAAGTGTGTGACTCTTGATGCTCCAGCTGATCACATAAATGTGCATGTTGGGGAAGGTAATATTTTGGCCTTGCAAGGAGAAGCAATGACAACTGGTGCTGCCCGGAAAACTGCATTTGAACTTGTGGTGGTTATCAGTGGCAGTGGAAATACTTATGGTGAAGTGTATTTGGATGATGGGGATACACTAGACATAGCAGGGGAAAAATATCAGTGGACATTGGTAAGCTTTTATGGGGCTATACACAACAATAGTGTTGTTATTACATCTAAGGTGACTAATGGAAGATTTGCTGTGGACCAAAGGTGGATCATAGACAAGGTAACTTTCTTGGGGATACCAAAGCATAAGAAATTTAATGGAACGGATTTGTCGGGGAAAGTGTTGAATATTGTGAATGGAACAAGTTCAGTGACTAAAGCAGTTGTGAATAGGTCCTCTGAGTTTGTTAGTGTACAAGTTTCTAAATTGTCACTTCTTCTTGGAGAGGAATTCAAGCTGGAGATAGAAATCAAGTAGAAGGCTACCTTAAGATGGCAAATTTCCACTAAGAAGTTGTGCCTTTTTCTTGGCTTCATTTGGGTCCCTTATTTTTTCCAGTCGAAGATTACTATTAAGAAGGCCATTTTCTCAGTATTACGTCGCTAAAATTCATAAAATATCATGTTTGTATCATAAATAAATGTTACAGAATAATATCATCTGGCTATGAAGCTCAAGCATAAACATATCTGCCTATCAATAATATTTGTGAACTATTATCTATTAGAAGTGGAGTTGGCCACTAATAATATAGGAAAAACTAGTTTCACATTACTGGTTATATTATACCTTATACTCTCATTTCATATTGTATTTTGTTAATAAAATATTATATATAAATAAAATAATAATATATAATGATAAATAATGATATCAAAATATCACCACCTAATTGTATAAAATTAGTATTTAGTTAGCTTTATCCAATGTTTCTTGGATCGTAATCTTACTACACGGTCAATCCTTAATCAGTATTCACGAAACCTTCTGGGATCATATCATATCGACAAGATCGTCATCCTCGGATAACTGTTTTTTTTTTTTGAGTAAAAATGGTAATAAGAATTTAATACTAAAAGAATATCAGTTGAGACTTGAGAATATGACCAACCTGCATTAATATATTAATAAACCTTACTCCTAATTTTTTTGACCAATAATAACTATTTTAAAAAAAGTGCACCTCAAATTTAGAAATTATATATTAATTGTTTTTATAATTTTATATAATTAATAAGAAAGGGTTTAGTTCCTCAATAGGGCTTTAATTATTTGTGAATTTTTAGATTAGTCTCCAAATTGCCTTTTTATTAAGTCCTTAATAATGTCAATATCTTTAATTGAGTGTCTCTAAAACAGTCACAAATAATCATTTTGTAATAGTTTTAAGTCACTAAAACCTTGAGAGAGTGTTTTTTGCTGTGGCAAAGAACAGTGAAGGGTTTAAGAGCATAAACGCCTTTGTGGTGTTGGTATCCAACAAGGCCATATTCTCTCTGAATTTGCTTCGACCATGTTTTCTCGCATTCGCACCTTTCCTTTCGTTCCCATCGCGTCCAAAGGTATTTTACTTCTCTCTCTCTCTCTCTCTTTCTTCACTGACCTAACTTTGTTTCTCTTTTGCGATTCCCAATCAAGTGTGTGCATCTCCACTCGAAGCTCTCTACTCCACCCACATTGTCGGCGATAAGCCCGTTCTGGTAAGTAAACCGTTATCTTCTCATGAATTCAAATTTGTAAGCCATGCCTGCGCCATTGCCACCCACTGTTGTTCTACCAGGTTCGGGATTTTATTCATTCCGCACTCTACCACCCCTTACATGGCTACTTCTCTCGAAGATCGGGCTCCGTTGGAGTTCTTCCTAATGCTATCAAGTTCAATCAGCTTCAAGGTCTCGCTCTATGCATTTGTTAATCTATTTTCGGTTAATTGATTTTTGAGAATTAATTAATACTGTTATTATGAACTTAATTTTGTTTTACTATGTCTGAAGGAGAGTAAATAATGTACTTCACCCTATTGATAATGACCTTTTTGGCAAATTTGACTGTCAGTTATAAGTCATGATACAGGGAATTAGCTTTTCAATATTCTGCTTTCGGATTGTTTCAGTTCGGACAGTTGATCTGTTCTCTGGATTAAAGGCAAAAAACTTTCAAAATTCCCAAACTATTTCAGTTCAAATGCTTGCTATATTTTTAAGAAGTTGAATAACTCAATTTTACGTTGGTTATAAATTTTCCGTGGTTTGTACTAATGCTATCGGGTGGTGACATTTCAGGCCGTAAAGCTTATATGAAATACTTGGATAATATTTACAGGCAGAGTGACATATCATGGTTTACACCAGTGGAACTTTTTAAGGTACCCTCTCGATATGATAAAGATTTTCTAGTCCTTAATATGTAGAATAATGACTCAGAATGTGGTTTTTATGGTTCTCACTTTTGTATGTAGAAATTTTATATGTTTTCAAATAATTTATTTAATCAAGAATTTATATTTTCCATGAATGTTCAATCATTAAGAGCTATTATCGTGGTCAAGCTCAACCTTCTTCTCAACAGAGTGCTGCAACCTATAGAAATTGATTTAAAGGTTCAATTGGTGTCTGTTTTGGCGCTGTGAACATTACCTGCAAATTTGCCGTGTTAAGATGGATGCATTTAGGGAAAGTTCAGCAAGAATTGACTATGCAAGACATCTAAGTTAAAATTGAAAACAAGAAGAAAAATTATCCTAGGCATCACACAAACAGTGGGACTGAAGGACCAAGTCTGAATTAGATTCCCAAAAACTACAAAACCCACAAGGAAAAATTGGATGTTGAAAATATAGTTACAAAATTCTTTCAACAATCCTGTGTGATACCTACCCAATTTACTCTACCATTTACAATTCACCCAATTCATGATTGGAATCTAAATGGAAAATCAGGCACATATTGGACATGAAAACTTTGGTATGCAACTTTTTAGGATTTGTGTAAGTAGTTTTCTTCGGTTTATTAATTTATACTGAAATTAGTTTCTGGTGCTTGAAACAGCCGTAGAATCTTAAATAATATTTTTGTTTCTCTTAATATTTCCAATTATGTATTTCTATGCACTGCTCTAGCTCTTTTGTGTTTATTTTTTGTATGCATTTACTTTTGTAGCCTTGGTATGCTCATGCTATCGCTGAAGCCATCATGCGCACTGCAAATTTCTCCGTTCCTCTAAAAGTAAGTGTCTTGCAATCTTGTTGCATTTGATCAGTGTTTCTTGTCTAGGTTCATCTGGCATTTTCCCCCAATCTAAACTTCTCTTTTCATTCAGAAGCTGGCTATATGAGAGTCTTGCATTTGCTGCTATTCAGCACTAAACCACTTATCAGACTTAGTAGATAATGTTTCACTTCTATATAAGCGTGTTTCATACCTTTATATTTTATCAATAACCCTCATTTTCTTTTTGATAATAATGTAGTACGCATCTTAAATTTATTGTTTACACAGGCCTGTTACTTTTTACTACTTCAATCAGTAGTTGATACTATCCTCTAATTTGCAATCAGATATATGAAATTGGTGGTGGATCTGGAACTTGTGCCAAGGGTATAATGGATTACATAATGTTGAATGCTCCTGCAAAAGTTTATAACAGTATGACTTACACGTACGTGCCTTGATAGTCAATGTAATATATATGAAATTTTGGGAAGCTGTGTCCCTTTTGATTTTACTTGACTGTATTCCATTCTCAGCCGATTTGGATGGGATTGTTTGGAAAAATTCTGGAGGTAGTTTTCTTGTAAATTACAAATTATTTTCAATGTCTGATGCACTCAACTACAATTGTCAAAATTGGTCTGGCCCATTGGGCCAGATTAGGCCGGGTTGTTAAATATTACGCCTAGAATGTGCTGGACCAATGTGGCTTGGCTTTGACGGGTTAGATGGGCCAGGCTGTTGATAGTTGCGGCCTTGCAGGAATAATGTATATCCATTGAAAAGAAGAGAAATAGTGTGAATGTCTAACTGAGAGGGTGAAAATAATTAGACTAGGAAGAGATTTGTGCGGGCAGTATTTATATTATGAATTTTTACTACATTTCAAATTATAATAGTAATTTATAGTTACATGTGTATTATATTTACAAATGTTAAAGTTAGTAGGGGCAGCTGCCCCACAGTCAGTCACCGGTAGATTCACTATTTAGTAAATTTGTCTTGTGTGTCTATCTTTTATTGGAATCATATGATTCACAGCTGAATTAATGTCCTGTTTTTTTACCACAGCTCAGTTGAGATTAGTCCTTCACTTGCTGAGGTGCAAAGAGAAACTGTTGGTGAAGTGCGCAGCCATATACCAAAGTTCAGGGTAGAATGTCGTGATGCTGCTGACCGGAGTGGATGGGGTAGACTGCTATTATAATTCTTCCGAATTGCATAATTTTTATTGTGGCTATATAAAGATTAAGCTATCCTATAGTTATTGTTTTTACTATTATATTATTTAAATGTTTCATTATTATTATTGCTGAGGGTCTGCAACTATTAGGGTGGCTCCATGTGACTTGGAGGTAATGTGTCCAAATGTTTGAAAACAACCCGTTTACTTGTGAGTAAGGTTGTGTACATTTTCCCTTTATCTTACTAATTGGAAGCCTCATTCACTAGGTGTATTTTACCGCCTTGTTTATTATTAATAATTTATAACAAAACGGCAACAATGGAACAATAAATATGTTCGTTTTATTTTTCCTCAATGACTGATACAAGGATATTGCTATTTTTAACACATTTTGTTATGTCTTTCATCTCCATTATTTACTTAATTTTCCTATTCCGCAGTGCTCTAGTACTCAGGATCCTATTGTTGTATCAATACTTGTGTTGTTAGAAATCTTAATGCTTGAGGAATGCTTAAATTGAAATCACTTGTTGCTTTATTGTCTTTTCAAATGTTTAATTTGTATACGAGGGTGTGAGCTTCTACTTTTTCTTAGGGTGCAATGTCGTGGAGGAGGGGAGAAGAGGAGATAGTGGACACCAATGAGTTGGATGGATGATGGTGCACTTTTAGATGCTAGACAAGCTTTAGATATTGCTGTTGACACCTGTATGCGGTTTTAGGTCTAGAGGGGTGAAAAGGGGGAGAGTGAGACTTTGGATAATATTGTATTGAGTATTTTGATGGATTACAATGAGGTATAGGTTCTTAAAACCTTGAACACTAATGTTTATTTATACTAACCATACTCCTAATTTAAAAGGATAAATATCATGAGATAAGGGAATATTGTAACCAATAGTAAGAAATAATAAGAAACTAAACTAATCCTGACGAATAATACAAGACATGCTAAGATATATGATCAAGATAATACTAAGTGAATATTTTTGTATATTCTAATAACGCCAACTGACTGTTCTAGATTGATAGAATTATTATGGTATATTGGCCTCAATTATTTACCTATCTTGCCCTTAAAAGGTTAATTTTCTCAAACTTCCAGCCTCTTATTTTGGATGTGTGGTGGGTGACTTATTTGCAGGATAAGATTATGCAGTAATGCTAATATTGTTCCCTTCTTTACAGGGCAGGTGGAGCTACAACCATGTTGGGTAATAATGCTTGAGGTGTGTTTTATATTGTTTCAATTGTTTTAAACTTATGATCTAAAACTTGTGAAATGGTCAAAGAAGAGTTTCAAATCCTATTGTCTCTGAAGCAAATAATGTATTAGAAAATGGGGGAGCAAGCACATTTTGTACCTCTAAAACCCTAAACAGTGATGTTTTATGGGATAAAATTGGTTAGAAGCTTATATCATGGTAGTGTCTCTATATTAAACAAAAAGCCACATTTTGGCTGCAGTGGCCACTATTGAAAACTCGACTATTTGACTTCCATAGCCTCCTATGGCTACCTTGCTCTGCTGTTCTGCTATGGTCCTGCTACAGGGCACTATTCTGTGGCTTCAACAGAGCAAGTGTCTATGATGATTTGTATGATGCTTAACTTTCATTGTGATTTCAAATACTTAAATTAGTTTGTAGATGTTGATGAACCCAAAAGTCCCCAATTTGGTGCTGCCAATTTATGATGTTGTGTTTTATTGGGCTGCTGTAATACAGTGGTTGTTAACTGTAATTGCTAAACTCTGAACTGCTGTTAGTGAAATGACCAACTACAAGCAACCAGCCATTCAGGTGTGGCCAGAAGCTGCTTTAATTCATACATGTATGATAATAGCCAGTATTGGGAACCTACCAACAGCTGATTAGCCTGTTCTCATGGTTCAAGGCCCCATTTTACAGTTTTTGGCATTAAAAATTCGTGCTGGTAGTGTTCCTATAGAGGCTAAGATCTGGAATTTGGCTATCTGCCATTATCAATTCAAACGCATCATAAAAAATATGAGTCAATTGCGTGTGTTTTGCTAAGAATTTTGGTATTAAATGTTGCAGACTAGAGATCGTCTTCCGCTGGTGTTTTCTTTCTCATTAATGATGCATTTTTATTATTATTGTTTAGATATTTAACAACAATTAATTTACTTTGTGTAGGTACTTGATAATCTTCCACATGATCTTATCTATGCAGAGAATCAAATTTCCTCGTGGATGGAAGTCTGGGTTGAGAGGCAGCATGACCAGTAAGTCTAATCTTTATGTGTGGATGCTGAACATACTGGTGCACATACCCCTTGACGCATATTCTAGTGCCTCATTAGGGAGTTGCTGTTAGAAAATCTAACAAGTATCTCATGATATTTTTTTTATATTTTAGAATATTCTAGATGTTTTTTATTTTATGATTTGCTTTCTTATTTAATCAGGATCTTTGTAATTATTGGTCTAATCATATCATATGAATAGGAATATTATTTCGTATATTTATTTGTATTTGTTTCATTAACTCTATATATAAGGGACTTCAATATTGTGTACTCACAGTTTCAATATCGCTTGCATCTATTTTTCTCTCTTTAAAAACATCATATTAGAGCTGAACCAATTAGTCTCCTCTTCCATCGTGTCTCATCTTTTCAACGTGACTATCATTTTTCTGCTATGTCTTAATTTGGTTTACCAGTGGAAAAATCTCTGGCAAATGTTGTTCACCAACGTTGACTTTCCCAATAGGTAATGTTTGCCAGCACCGACTTTTCTAGCGACACACCTTGTGCTTGCCTCCTTTCAGGGTTGTTACCCTTTTGCTCTTGATCATGGCTTCCTCTAGTACTACAACTCAGTCCATTGATAATTCGCGGACAACTTTTGCTACATCCGAAGATTTCCTCTACTGGTATGAGCATAGCTAGACCGATGGTCTTCTACTTCGGTGTTTGTTATGGAACTTTTTTTCCCACCAATGGACCATTACAGTGACTTCTTTTCCCATCCACGATCATTGACTCTTTTGCCACAAATAAATCATATTTATGGGTGGTCACTTCTATTCCTGCAGATGATTATTCCGATGGTGAATTGTGTTGTTTATGGCTAATAATAGCCTAGTTCTCTGTGCGAGATGTTGTTGTCAGACTTATTTTCACGTTTAAATATTTTGGTTCTCCACTTATATTGGTTTCAAGCTTCCAAATGAGATTGGGAAAGTCGGACCTTGCTTTGCTTGATTGTTTGCCAAGAAATTTCTTAGTTTGATGGTTATTTGGCTTAGCTATCTTGGTAGCAATTCTCTCTGGCTTCTCCAGCATCCCTGAGTTTACCTTTCCAACAATTGTTTTTGGTGGAACTCAGTTTTTATGTTTTCTAACTTTTTTTATTTATGGAAAAATGAATTGTTTTTCTTGCAAGAAGTTGAAAGGTTAGTAAGATTTAGCCTGAGAGGAAGTGTTAGAAAATCTAGGGAATATTTGATGATATCTTTTCTACATCCAAAAATATTTTGGAGTATCCTTGACGACATGTTGGGATTTATTTTTATTTTTCTATTCTATGATATGTTTCCTTATTTAATTGGGATCTTTATAATTTTAGGCATATTATATGATGTAAATAGGAATATTATCTCCTATATTTATTTGTATTTATTGCATTATTATACAAAACTGGACACCGATGTGTAGTCAAGACACAGTTTCAACATCATCTATTTTTCTCTCATTTGAAAGGGTAGTAACCACAAAGTAAAAAAGAACAAAGATGTTTTCGTTTATCATTTAAGTGATTATTAAATCATAACATTATTTTGTGGCCTCTTTTATACAACCTAAATGAGAATTAAACATCACCCATCATTTTCTATCTTTATTAGTGCAACGTTCAGTGAGTTATACAAGCCAATCCAAGACTCACTAATCACACGTTGTGTTGAGATCATGGACTTGGATAAAACCAACAAAACTCACAGCACTGCAGTACCTAGCACTCTGAAAAGCATTTGGTCTAAGGTTTACCCAAAACCACGTAGATGTTGGCTGCCAACTGGTTGCTTGGTAAGAGTCTCTTAAATCTTCCCTAAGTCTCTCACATATAAATTGATTATTGTATTTATTATCGTCTCACTTTTCCAGAAATTACTTGACGTTCTCCATGAGGTGTTACCAAAGATGTCTTTGATTGCTTCTGATTTCAGCTATCTGCCAGATGTGAAGTTACCTGGTGAAAGAGCTCCCTTGGTTTCAACTAAAGTATATTCTTGTTATACTTTTAACAAAACTGCTGTTGTCTGTGCTTTGCATCTTGTAGATTTTAGAGAGAAGTTTAATTAACTGAGTTTTCCTTATGAATGGCAGAAAGATGGGAGCAGCACAGATTATGACAGTTATATGGAGGCTAAGGTTCACTTTACCTCTAGCTTCTTTCATTTTCAATTTTTTTCCCTTATTCTCACGTGTTAACTTTGTCTAGATTCGTACATTATAAGTGGATACTCTATTTGTTGCTTGAGACAATCTTGCTTAAATTTAATAGTATGTTTGAAGTATTATTTCGTAAATTATGCCGAAGCACTCATGATTTGGTAAAGGTAATGGCTTACAAAAGCCGTTGAACATGGCAATTTGAACGTACTAGAAGTTTTACACTTTATGTTCGTATGGCATAATAAAATGTGTCTATTAATACAAACTTTATGGCCTAGGAAGTAGGAACTTCCCTTTTTAGATTGTTATTTGTTAAAAGATGTTAAGAGTCAAATTTACATCCGAGGGAGGATAAGAAATTATACAAGTGCGAGCCAAAGCGGCTTAGAAGAACCAATAAGCTGCTTTATCCATTTATTTATTTATCACTGATAGAAACTCCCTTCAAACAGGCTAGGAACTGCTTTTATGCATTGTTGCCCCACTCTAGAGGAATCCGTTTTCATTAGTTACAAGTGATCACGAACGATCTAAATTACAAACATATATTTCCTTAGAAGGAACTTAAAAGGCTGTTTGGGAGCATAAATGCCTTGGTGGTGTAATAATATGAAGAACCTGAAGCATTGGGAGCATAAATGTCTTGGTACTGGTGTAATTTAAATTGCAATTCTTTTAACAGTTTTCTTTAAATTGCAAGATGCACTGATGTTTTAAAAGTTATCCCCGTGATTTATATTACTGGCCTGTCTCTTACTAATCACAAGTGATTGGGTATTTCATAGTAATTTCTGGATCGTTTTGTTGCTTCCACTTGCAACATATAACTATTTAAGCTCTATCACCATTTCACTGAAGTAGAGAACTATTTACGCATGCTGTCTTGTCATAGAACAATTTCTTCTGAACTTCTAAAAATACATGGTTGTACTAAAGCATGTGTTTATCTTTTGCAGGGTGACGCTGATATCTTCTTTCCTACAGACTTCTGGCTCTTGGAGCAAATGGATCATTATTGTTCTGGGTGGCTAAAACTTCCTGGTGATCATACATCAAAAAAAGGAAAGAAAAGGAGAACAATTACGGTAAGACTATACCAGATGTGTTTTTGCTTCAAATGGTTAGCAACTTAGTGTTCTCTAGCTAAATGATTTATATTTGATGTAGCTGGAAACATCATCTTTCATGGAGGAGTTTGGTTTACCCACAAAAACGAGAACCAAGGATGGATACAACCCACTCTTGGATGACTTCAAGAATACCAAATTTTATCTGAGTGTCCCTACACACAATATTAAGTAGCTAATAGTCATGCTCAATTCAAGTACTTTCATTCACAAGGACGTGCCACGGACGTGAGTACCATCATTTCATGGTCTTTGAGCATAAATGACTTTCAAAGTACCGTGTCTGTGGTTATACGTAATCAATGGGCATTTTTTCCTTGGACATGTGGCCCTCCTCTCTGTAGCCCCACAAATTGTTTGATTTAATTGTAATACACATTTTTACATAGGTTTTAGAAACAACACGACTTTTATAGATCACAATAATCTTTGTAATGTCGTATTTGGTAGTGATTTGCTTTGTACACTGCAAGATCCTACCCATAAGGTATATAGCTCGCCCTTAGTGATATACCTCATCCTCAAGAATTTGAAGATGAAGAGAAATATCTACTCTAGGATTAAAAGTTGAAGGATTATAAAGATATTGCAAATGAGAGATTAAAAATGTTCTTTTTTATTATTAATGATGATGAAATTTAAGTGTTTCGGAGTCATTCAATATTTTTAATAAGCAAAAAGCTTATTATTATTACTTTGTAGCAGAAAAACTTCACAAAAATATAGAGGTGATCACGAAAAATAATACTATAAATTCTTTAATATTAGCTTATATATAAATCACAAGCGTTAAAAGAAAATTAATCGTTTATAATTGGTTATAGATATTAAGGGCATGATTTAATGGATCTGATCTGATCCAAGTCGTAATAAATTGGGAATCTTCAAATATCTATTGGGCAAGCATTGAGCATTTTAATTGTCCGGTAACTTTCTTTTTTTATTTGAACTAATTAATTATCTGCTAATTGGTTAACAACTTAGTTTTAGGAAGTCTGCAGTGTTTTTTAATCTGATTTGAGTAAAGTGGATACTTGTTGGAAAATTCTGAGTCTACTTTCATATGAAACAAGTTAAAAAGTAAAACTCGGAATAATTATTAAAATTTTGTTTTGACTAAACCAGGTTTTTAAATTAACAGGCTAGTTTTCATAGTTTCACAAGCCACCTCCTGGCTACCATTATTACGCTTTTGGTAGTTAAACATTCCCACATGTGTCTACTGAAAATGGTTTTAATTTCACATAGGTAAAACAATTTAAGAAAATCCATCGTAATGGTGGTATAATCTCCAAGATTAATGATTTGCTCTCTGAAGTTTATAAAAAATTGATAAAAGTTGGTCGTCGTGAGATGAAAGAACATTAAATTTATTCCGAAAAGATCATCCTAGCTACAATATTTTTCACTTTTTTTATATCTAAAATAGTGTATCTATAAATACGATTTTCACAACTATTTTCAAGTTAATTTGTATATTCCAAAATTGTTTAATAGGTAGATACTGATACTCGTATCTTAATGTTCTAAATATTAATTAAATAATTTTAAAAAAATAGATTATAGTGCATAAAATATAACATTATCAATGATCTAATAATCAAAAGATACATATATTTTTTTTCAATGTGAAATATCAAAAAAGAAATTATAATTACATAAATTTCAAATCAAAATATCAAATAATAATTAGATAAATATCAATTAATTAAAAAAATAAAAATAATAAAATATATATCTAATAAATAAATTACAAAATTAAAATTTAAAAAAGTTAATATAAATTTTTTAAGTTATTAATAAACTATATATTATTTTAATAATTTAAAACATAGACGTATATAAAAGAGACAGTCTATGTATACATACTCATTCCTAATTTAAAAATTAGATATTAGTGATACGATACCCAACCTAAGAATTTATCCTTAAAATTAAAACGGGTTCGGAGAAATGAAAAGAGATCCATTTGTCAATCCAGATTGGGTATCGTATTACTAATATTTAATTTTTAAATTAGGAAATCTACGGCTAATAACCCATTATTCCAATTTAAAACTAACCCCTCAACCTTCATGTCAACTACTTGGACTCATTTTTATTAAAATATATTAATAACTAATTATTATTTGAAATTTTGCTCATTTATTAGTGCAAATTAGGTTTGCTAGGGAAAATACATATATAAAAACTGTAGCAATAACAACTGAGCTTATAAATACATGTGCAATTACAAAAGGCACTACTCCAGACTCCACCATAAACACATGTCTAGCTGCATTCAGCATAGGCATTTTATAAAGCATTTCTACTATCACTATTTGAAAATGAGTACGTGTAGCTCCCTTCTTGGAGGAGAAGATGAACATGCATCGAGGAGTTTCTCACAACCATCACTCAGAAGATGAACAGCTGAAAACGAGTCATAATCAACAATTAATTGGTTATGTTAAATATGTCCATAACCATAATGATTGTATATATTACACTAGAAGAACAAAATCAAGAAAACTCACCATGAATTTGACGTAGAATATCCATCCCAAGGATTGCAATCTTCAACTGGAGCAAGCTCAACTTCGTCACCCTTTTTCTCTGCATTACTCTTCCTAACCAATCTATGAATCTCTTCTAATTCAAATGTGATCTCTTTCATAGTTGGACGTTTCTTTCCATTCAACTCTAAGCATCTTTTAGCAAGATTAGCAACGGCAATGATTTGTCCTTTCTCTGCTTCTTTCACAACTCTTTTGTCAATAATCTCAAGCAGATTGTCCTCCTCCATACACTCAACAAAGTATGAAGCTAAACTCTTGAATTCTCCGCACCTTACTGGTGATATTGGCTTTTGGCCTGTTAAAAGTTCAGCAAGAACCACTCCAAAACTGTACACATCACTTTTCTCCGTGAACTGACTAGTGTGAAAATATTCCGGATCCAAATATCCAAAGGTACCTTGAACAACTGTAGTAAGATGAGTAGCTTCCATAGAAATTACTCGGGATGTTCCAAAATCTGCAATTTTTGCCCTATATTTTCCATCTAACAATATATTTGTGGATTTGATATCTCTATGATAAATGGGTTTAGATGCAACTGAGTGCAAGTAAAATAGGGCTCCTGCAATCTCAGTGGCAATTCTCAAACACACATCCCACGTCATTGGTAATAACTCCTTGTTTTGGTCATGCAAATATTCAAAGAGATTACCATTAGGTATGAATTCATAAACAAGTAGGGGAATTTCTGTTTCCAAACAACACCCTAACAACCTCACCACATTCCTATTGTTAATTTGTGAAAGAATGACAAACTCATTGATGAATTCTTCAACATTTCCCTCCACCTTAAACTTTTTCACTGCAACAATTGTACCATCTACTAGCATTCCTTTGTAAACGGTACCTTGCCCTCCCTTTCCAAGAACTCTATTCATGTTAAAGTGGTCAGTGGCTTTCTCTAAATCATCTAAGCTAAAGAGAATAGCTTTGTCTACATTAGCTTCATTAGATGACATTCTTTGTTGCAGCAACAAACCACCATTCTTTTTAAAGAACTTCTGTTTGCGTTTCTCTATCACTCTCTTCCTTACAGCCTTATACAAAAACCATAGACCAAGGAGAAAAATGACAGATCCCAGACTTGACGAAACTCCTACGCAATTTGTCACAATAAATTCATGGATTGTAATTTGTCCATTACAAAAGTTGTTGTGCATGCATCTATAGTACTAACAAAACGAAAATTCACAGTGATGTAGTTAACGATCTGGAAAATACAAAAAACTATATAATTATATTTAGATATTATTTTTCATAAATATATACTTATAAAAATAAAATTAATTTCTCTCGCAAAATAAAATTACTTATATAAGTTAATTTGTAGAAACTTTATTTTTAGTTTTCTTCCGTTATAATTAGAAAAATTTATCAGTCTAAATCTATTTTTATATATATTTAGTCTTGATAACTGCCTTTATAAATTTAATACGTACCTACTATAGCCCACTTCTTCGCTTGACTATTGTTGTGACCTGGGAGGGCTGAAACATCAGAAATCAAGTTAGATTATCGGTTTTAACTTACATGTATATATTAATCTCTTGAGGTAAACTTGAACTTAAAAGGGTCATGGTGAGACTGCATGGAATTAATTAATTTGATAGCAAAAGTTGTACTGTACTTAGATATTAGAAAATATTTTAAAGATGTGTGCATATAACAATGATAAAACGAAAACATGTAGTATATAAATTATTTTATACAACAATGTAAAGTAAAGTTACTGCATAGAGATCACACCAGTGCAGCCTCCTGCAAGGTAGGGATTGCCATAGAAGCCTTCTAAGCAGTCGCATCTCCAACCAGAGGTTCCGCTTTGCGTAGAGCGATTACAACTGACATAATCTGATTCTGAGAGGAGTTGAAGGGTAGAATTGTGGAGTGTGTTGTCCGAAATCTCCCACTCAAGCATTGCAAGAACATAATCCGTATTGTTTGACTCAGAATAATCTAACCGGTTCCGATATGTAATGAACGCATAACTACAGTTTTGACTCACAGTATTATAGTTTTCGGTGTTAAAGTTAAAATCTTGAAATGTTGCGTTATATTCTAAAAGATAATTGGGCAGTGAAGTCTCGCAGCAGTACCTTGCACTGCAACTATATTCACTTGCCAAGTTGAAGTTATCGTCGACTTTTTCACAGTCATCACAAATGGACACACAACAAGCAACATTGGACCCATTGGACTGCAAAAAAGCAAGGTTGTTGCAACCAATGGCCATAAATTTGTTCGAGTCCTGGGAATACACGAAAGGGCTTCCTCTCAGGTTTATTACGTCTGGCTTCGCTGTTCTGCTTGGGCAGTTCCAGTGGAAAATTGGATTCATGATATAAACCTTATGCAAGTCAACGCCTCTCACCTCCAGATTTAAAGACTTTAGGTAGGGTTTTTTTCCGTGAGAAGTTTTTCTGCATTCTACTTCGAACCACTTGCCTCCGTAGCATTTCGAATCTTTCATTCCAAAGGGGTAAGAGATGTCAACACCTCCACATCTGGAACTACACCCAGGTTTTGTATACTCGGGTGAAGAAAAAGCCGGAGTATATAATTCAATAGAATATGCTAGAGCATACATAGGCAATGTTATGAAGATGATGATGACGAGAAAAGGTAGTTGCAGAACCATTGTGGCTAAAACACTGATCCCAATATCTATACCAGATTATTAGAAGAAGCATATATTTCTGCATAACTTAAAGATAACTGCTTAATGAATTTTTATGTTATTGATTGATCTACTGGAGTCAAACTTCGACTTGAAGTATACGTGAGTGAGGGACTAGTCTTTCTTTCTTTTCTTTTCATTTTAATTGATCAATCCAATGAGGTTATTTCTAGAGGACACAGTCAACATAAATTAAAAATCTTAGTTTGAAAAAAAAGAAAAAAAAAAAAAAAAAAAAAAACAGAATGATATGTTATCTTCCGTGGAATAGTATTCTATAATATTACCTTACTAAATGTTAAATTATTTTTCTGTTAGTCGGTGAGAATTATTATTTGTAATGTTCGTATTATAAAATAATTTGTTTTTCACTGAAAGATCATTTAATATATAAAATCATGTTTGATTTGAATACCTGAATTTAAAAGTTTGGCAGAAGATAAACGGACAGGTTTGAACAATTCTCCACTGTCTGCAGTAGTGAGGTATGAAGACATGATGGTTTGATTGAGATGGATGGGTAAAATTCTCATAATAAATTCAAAGAAATTTCCTCATCATCTTCACTCTCTAAATAGTCAAAATGTCATGTTAAGATATCAATATATAACTTAGTCTTGTTTTTATTAATATATTATCAAATATCTATTGTTTGAACGGTACTCATTATTGATTATGGAAAGATATAATTATCTAAAAGATTGTAGCAATAACAGTGAACTTGTAACTGTGTATAATTGCATTCAATTTCTACAGAGATATATTCAACATAGGTATTGATAAACTATTTCACCTGTCATTGTTTGAATTTGAATCATTTAATCCCTCATCCCATCTAAAAACTGCTCATTTTCACTTTATCATTGATGAATTGATCAACTACTGAAATGTTCATTGACTCAGGGCATATGTACTAAGATAAATGCTTCACCTTTTGGAGTGATATATGTGAGCACCAAATTTCATGTTTCATGCTTCTATATTGCTATTAATTAATTTAACTTTCATGGCAAGACAAATAACATGATTCATTATATTGAATTTTTTTAAAATATATATTAATCCATTAACTGATGCGTTATACAATAAATATATATATATATATATATATATATATATATATATATATATATATATTATTTATTGCAAATACCAACAATATTGTGCTTTATTTTCGGAAGCACCGCATAGCCTCTGGGTCAGGTCCAATTATTGTAGTGGGCCTTTGTTGCATAGCCTCTGGGTCAGGTCGAATTCTTCCTCCACCCCAATACCACCTTCGTCCTGCACCTCATAGTTCAGTAAAAAATACAAATATATCTTTAAATGATAAATGGTAAAAGACTAAAATATTTTCTATCCTCATTTACCTCGTTAACCACTCTTATTCACTTCATTCTTCCTTTTCACTTCACTATCAACAAAAGTGATCTGTGCGTGTGGGGAAGAGTCTGCAACATTCGCATCGCAGATCTGGGAGGAGAAGCTACGTATTTGGGTCAATCTGAATTAAAGTTTTAAACAAGTGAAAAGTAAAAAAAAAAATATGTTTATTAGCAATTTATGAGTGGTATTGATGATTAGGATAGTTAATTTGATTATTGGGTTGTCATCGACGGTGATCTGCATCGGAGAAGATAAACTTCGCATGAACCCGGATGCCCCGTGTCCGGTTTACATTTTGGAAAAAAACCAAAATATAAACCGGATGGAAGACATTCGGTTCAGTAATTTTTTTTTAAAAAAAAACAAAAGGTCATTTTGGTCATTTTTACAGGGACAATTTTGACATTTTTAAAACTTATAGAGGTGCAGGACGAGGGTATTGGGGTGCAGAAAGAATCCGTCATGTTATCGGCCATTTACCACATTCCACGGCAACCATATGGTTTTTCTTCCTGCACTTCCCAGAATTTCTAACTGCACCTACATAATTTTTTAAATTACCATTTTATTTTTTGTAAAAGTGGCTTTTGGATTACCTGTTCCGAAAATCTTTTGAAACAAGCTTTTAGAATTTTCAGAACATGATTTCTAGATGAGAAATTATGGAATGGAATTTCTGAAACAAGCTTTCCGTAACATGTGAAATATATTCCAGAATAAACATTCTTTAATAAAATTTTCAGAACAAAACTTTGTAGAAAAAGTTTTCCAAAACACATTTGTGTTTTGGAACAAGCTTTCTAGAAGAAAATAAATTTTTGGAGCAAGCATTCCAGAACATAAATGATAACTTCCAAAATGAGTTTCCAGGACAACCCTCACTCTCTTATTCTTCTTCCTCTCGAAGAATACACTGCGCGATGGAGAACGAATGTGTAAGTGGCATGGTGCATAGGGAAGGGTATTTTGGTCTTTTTGTTTTTGTATTGGGCTGCAGTTAGTAAATATAGGGATGCAAGAAGTACAAGCCCAATCATATATGCATACTTATTGGATGAGATTTTACACATGATAGAGAACCGAATTCATATTTATGAAATTTTGTTTATTAATTACGAATAGTTTTAAGATATAACCAAATTAAATTTAGGTATGGTGACATCCTTAACACATAAATGTGAGTAGGGAGAATTTTTGGAGTAGATTCCTAAAATGCAGATGTGAGATTATGTTAGAAAAAGATGTATAAAAAGAGTGAATGACAGAAAAGCAAACACAAAGCTGAGTGAGTAAGGAATATGCGAGGAAGATCCTTTCCTCCACTTTCCCTGTCACCTACAAAACCCACTAACATGTTTACCTCACTTCACCAGTATTCTCACTTCTTTTGCTCTCATCACCAAGCTACCACTGTGCCACTACCTCTTCTCTTCCACTCCAGTTCAATATGAATCCCAAGTTCAGATCATGGGACACAATTTGCAACCATCAACTTCGATGTCATCAAGAGAACAAAAGGAACAAGGATGTTCTTCATGTTAATTAGTTGTAAAGTTAGGCCATAGTTGTAAGCCTTAAACTAGAAGGGCAACCAATGATCCTTTGGCAATGTTTAGTACTATATCATACACAGACACACACAAGCACTCAATGTAAGCAATCTTGGTAATTAGTTTACTGTTTTTGCTCTTATGTTGTTTATTGCTCTATACATGTTTCTGAGGAACATGTTTTTATTTGGCTAACCTGTTTCCTGATTCACTGAAATAATATTATAGATTAAGTATTTCGTGTTCACACAAGAGTAAAAACGATCTATTCACTAAGAAATTTCGTATTCATTTATTATCGTGCACGTGAATCCTTCGAGCCAAAGTAATAACTACCGATGAAATTATGTTTTAATAGGAAAATAAAACTTGGCGCGTCGAGATTTATCGGACTAAGCGCCTGCTTATTTCCAACCACAGATTTGTTGCACTTTAAAGAAAGACACTGAAGTTAAATAATCGAAGAATAAAAAAATAATTAAAAATAAAAAATGAGATGCAATCTTCCCTTCCAACTTTCTTCGTAACTATGCCAGGATTTGTGAAGAATATAATATACTATTCATTATTAAATTATATTTATACACAATCCTTCATATGCTTATTTCAAATTGGAGATATTATATCTACCTAATCACTTGTGTTTAACTGATTTTTTTTAAAGACTTTATATATTAAAAGAAATAAAAACAGTTAATAACTTTAATTTATCTTTTTAAAATCAAAAGTTTATTCTTTTTTCACATAAATTTTGATTAGTTGAAAATAAGAAAAAGACAAAGTATATATAGGTTAATCAATTTTAAAAGTTATGTTTAGTTATTTTCTATAAAACGTTTTTCGTAAAATTGATTAAAATAATATTATATTTTTATATAACTAATTCTTATCATTAATTTACTTATATTTATATTATTATTATCATAAAATAAGTATGATCAATTATATAATATAATATAATAAAAATAATAAAATTTAAATTATTTTAATAATAATAATAATAATAAAATAAGAAAAATAATATAGTATTAATAAAAGTAAAAAGAAAAAAGAAAATAGTAATAATAAATAATTTATTATTTCATTTAAATTTATTTCTAATTTATTTTACAATTTTACCAAATATTTTTTCCTTCCAAACTGAACATTTACTATTATTAAGTAAACCAATCAATCTATGTTGATCTACGCCCCCTTCATAAAAGATGACTAACAGCAGATATTGTGGCGATTGTCATACAAAGAATATAAGAAAAAAATAGACAGGGACTTATTAGAACTTGAGTCTCTGATTATTCATTAAGAAGCCCATTTAGAAAATTTATAAAGATAATCTCAAGATATAACGACCTGTTAATCTAATCCTAAATATATTATTTTTCATTTCCTGATACCCATCTTTAAATTCAAACAAAATTCTAATAATGGGCTTATAATTTTGAAATGGTGCTTCTTAGTTAATAAGTGTTGGAGCTAAAAGTATTTTAAAATTCATAAATAGTTTAGGCCCAACAAAGCATTTGTTTCATAAAACTTGACAATGACCCTGTCATGCACAGTGTTCTCCCTGCTCCCCATCACCATATAAGTCAATTCCAATTCCATTTCCAATTCCCTCAGCTTCACCATTCTTCTAACGTCATTACTATTTCACTAGTTTGTTTCAATTATTGTCTAATATGACACCGCTTCTAATAATTACCTATATTTTATTTCTGTCTTTATTTTTCATTTTCTCAACTTTTATACATAAGCATGAATTGGAGAACAAAGAGTTTTAGCAAATTTGTGTCTCTAGTTATATAACTATTTAAATAACACACAAGAGGTACAGGATTAAAACACAGTTTATTTCATAATTTAATATCAAAGCAAACAAAGTAGTCTATAAACACCACTTATTTCCACAATCCAATAAGTACCAAACAAACTACAGAAATTAATCACAACATGTGAGTCGTGGCTATTATCCTAAGGTGGTGATATTTTCACACCATTCATTCTCCACACCAGTAGTGTTAAACTAACGTTTTCTATTATCCTGACTCTTCCGATATGGCAGAGTAGGGATGCTTTGTTCGTTCCTAAAAAAATTACGAGGATCAACCCTTGTCTTTATTTCAACCAACCTCTTGAAGTTATCCTTGAAATACTCCACTCCGTACATTTTTCCTTCAGTGTAGCTGTCCTTACCATTGTGATTCATTCCCAAGTCAAGGTCCTTATAATTGTAGAAAGCCTCTCTTGGGTTCTTCGAGACAAAAGGAGTCATGTACTTGTGAAGTCTTCTTGTCAACTTTATGTACTGATCTGCTACCTCTTTCCCTGCCCGATTCCAATCTGCTTTGTATTGGATCTTCCATAGGTTCCCTGCTCGATGAGGGAAAGGAGTTGCTGTTGATGGAATCTCGCCCATTCTTCCACCATAAGGATTGAATTGAAACACTGTATGTTCCAACTCAATCATCTTCTTCCAAATTCCTTCAAAACCATCTTTGGAAATTGGTTTCTGTACATAGTCCGATTTTCTTTTCAAGTAGTTCACGGGTGATTGTGGTTGTCTATCAAGCAAAACCTCAACAGGTGCTGTAATGTTAATGCTTGTCCAAAACAGCACGGAACGAAGCCAACTTGTTTCGATGCAGTCAGATTGCTTCAAACCTAACTGAGGGAACTTCTCATTCAAGAGAGAAACAAGGCTTTTGGAGTCACCAAGGAATAGAGCTAGGAAAGAAGCTCTTACAGTCCTTGTTCCATTTTGTGTACAGTTCACAACATCCAAAATAAGTCTAATGAAAAGGTCGTTGTCGATGGTTGGTGCAACATGCTGCCAGTTATAAACTATATCGGTGGCGTTTTGCTCCAAGGTCCTTTGAACATTGAAAACAGTGACTGTTTCAGGAACTCGAACTAGCTTTATTTTGTAGGCAAGGACCACACCAAAGCTGGATCCACCACCACCTGTGATGGCCCAAAAGAGATCTTCCCCCATGGATTTTCTATCAAGCAATCTACCTTCAACATCAACCATTTCTGCATCAACAACATTATCCACCGTGAGACCATGTTTTCTCATCATATTGCCATAACCGCCACCACTTATGAAGCCTCCTATCCCAACAGTGAGACAAACCCCTGCTGGGAAACCATGAATTTTACTCTTCTCACCAATTCTGTAATAAACTTCACCAACCGTTGCACCGGTTTGTACCCAAGCGGTCTCAGTGTGTATGTCAACTTCAATGGTTCGGAGATTGAACATGTCAAGGATGAAGAAGGGAACCTCAGCCACGTAGGATACGCCCTCGTAGTCATGGCCTCCACTTCGAATTTTCATTTGCAAGTTGTACTTCAGAGCACAAATAATGGATGCCTGTATATGAGATACATGCAATGCAGTTACTATAAGGAAGGGCTTCCGGGTTGTGGAGGTGTTGAAACGAAGGTTTCTGACGTAAGCTTCCAAGACTGAGGAGAATGAAGCGTTGTTTGGAGTGAAAATGGCTGAGGTTATGGGGTGAGAGGGCTCTGAATGGTTTACAAGGCACTGAAGAAAAGTGTTGTGAGCTGAATTTGCAGCTGAGACTGACCATGCAATTGCAAAAAGTAACACAACAACGGAAAATACTGATGGTTGTATTCTAGAAGGAGAAAGAGGTTCCATTTTTGGTTATCTTAAGATGGTGGTAGAGTAACAAGAAAGAGGAAATTTAGTGTCTCTATTGAGCATGATCTACATTGGATTTTATAATGGAACCCTTTCGAGGAAGAAATTGTCAAAGAAATGAGAAGATGAGGTTACCTCCGATGTTGACAAAATATTTTCGATTTTCCATATATACGAAATAGATAACTTAATTATTCTTTGACCTTGCTAAATATGATTGCACATATTCCGAAATTTCTCTTTTGAAATCAAACACGTCAAAAAATTTCGCATACAATTACAATTAAGGTTCCTTAATTCTTTTTTACTGAATTAAAAGGTTCTACTCTTTCTGCAGTGGACTTTTGGAAATAAGCCAACTCATGCCAGTTTCACTTTTACATACAATTTTCCGTTATACGTATATATATATATATATATATATATATATATATATATATATATATAAGCTCAGAACATATTTTTTATCAAGCAAAAGTATTTGCATGCGTTTTGTATTAATAAAGAAATAAATATAATTCTTTAACAGAAAATTTTAATGTGGTTTACACTGTAAATAAATTTGCTAAACATAAAAATTCAAATAATCTTGATTAAAAACGCTTCAAAAATTTTGAAACAGAGGTTTCCGTTAATCAAGTTTATGGTTCTCTTTAGAAGATTCTTATCTTCTAACATAAGAACTTAGTAAACTTATTATGAAAGTTATTAGGAAAAAAAATTGAACAAAGAGGAGGAGGAAGATAGGTGAGTATGAAACCTAATGAAAGTAAAACTTCCACAAAAAGTTGGGTTATAGAAAAATGCAGAATACATTAACTGGAGAATTAATGGAGAAGATGAAAAACTCTTTAAAGAATTTTGGAAGATAAAAAAACTTTGTCAACAACACAAATTTTTGCAACTTTTGTTAGATAATTTCAATGAGTTTAAGAGCGTGTCTCTGCAGAGTTTACTGTTCATAGCCGTTGACTTTTGTAATAATTCTGTTATACTAGCACATGCAGCATTTGTACAAATTTACAAGCAAACATAAAAGGTGGTTTGTTTATGCTTAGATTGCATTTCAATGCTAACAATGAAGTTCAAGGAAATTGGATTGATTGTTAATTCATATGCAAATATTTATAGAACTCTTACAGGAATAAGGGGTAATGTTTTGGGATAAAAATAGTAACTTTTTGTTTTGTATAAAGTTTTAAACAATTTGTTTTATCCGTTTATTTAATATATTTTTTATTATTGATGTTTTAAAAATAGTGAAATCTTGACGTTTTATACTATTCTAAGTTTTTAAAGACACGTCTTCTATATAAATGTGAGAATGTGTTTTGACATGAAATATTCATTTTTGTGTGGAATTGTCATCTCCTATATTTTTAATTACTTATTTTCTTTCTGTAACTTAAATATTAATGTATGTTAAATTATTTTCCTGGTTGGCTATTGTGGAAAAATGAACTAAGACTTTATTATTTTGATGAAAATATAATTTGAAAAACTTTAGAAAATATGTTTCAATGAAAAGATTGTGGAAAAAATAATAGCCTAAGGATCAGATAACCTGCCACTATCATATTTAATATTGAAATGATATTTTCAAGTACCTTGTGGAATTTCTGAACATGCTTCAATTTTTGTTGTCAAATAACTTACTTATTGGATTATAGGAAATTTATCTATTCCTTGCAGAACAGAAATAAAGTTTGAAGAATTGAATTTTGATGTCAAGTTGAGTAGACTTATCTGGTGGTGCAGGTTTCAATTGTTGATCAAGAAACACTGTTAAACAACAAAACTATATTAATATTAATATTAATATATATA
>Ga0209489_100164_pt1 | contig 102482 bp, 37 predicted proteins | sample SiratrowhiteBW_FD_187527 | JGI IMG/M metagenome (GOLD analysis project Ga0209489, IMG submission 187527) | Root nodule microbial communities of legume samples collected from California, USA - Siratro white BW (SPAdes) (version 2) | ecosystem: Host-associated > Plants > Roots > Nodule | place... | reverse complement strand
TATATATATATATATATATATATATATACATATACATATATTTCTACATGTTCAAATTTCAACCTGTAGAAAGTTATTAAAATATTACACCATTGTGTCATTTTCGGTTCCCCATTACCTTTGTAACATCAATTATTATACAAATAATTATTATTTAATTAAAAAATGAATATAATTTTTTTTAGATAGAATACTAATTATAACACATCCTGGTAGATATGTATATTAATATTTCATATCTTTATTATTATCATTTATAGTATATTATATAACATATAAGTTTTTCTTTTATAATATCAAGAAATATATATATATATATATATATTATTAGATATCCAAGTTAGAGTCTAAATATATATTGAGTAGAAATGAGAAAGTTGAGCAACATATAAGAAAAAATACTCAGAAATTCAATGCCTTAAGGTTTTGGGTTGAAAGTGGTGTCATTCACTTGTGTGGGTTTGACTCAATTCTCATCCTTATAAGATATTCCTTCAGATTATCCAACATATATATATATATATATATATATATATATATATATATATATATATATATATATATTTCTCATAATTTTTTGAAATTCTTCAGCTTCTACTCATTAAGAGGTACACATAAAAAAAAATAATCATGAAAGTGAATGAGGTTTTTTAAGGCTTAAATATAAATTTTAATAAACTTAAATATAATATAAACAATGAGAGTTTAAGATTTGAACTACAAATATAAGAATCAATCTCACTTTATTAATCTCATAGATTTATAATTCACTTTTGATGATCTTGTACAAACATCAAAATAGAAACATTAATCAAAGATTGATTAGGTAGTTAAGTATTTGTCATTTAAAATATTAACTCCATAATTTTGACTATTTATCAATCTAAAAAAAGACATACACTCATTATTTAGTAATGCTGAACTAATAATTTTAAGTTTAACTTATGAATATCCTAATTCATAATGCTATTATGAAACCATCCATATATCCACTTATTTGGTAAATTTTTTCTTAGATCTCACTAGGATCTATATCTTTTCATTTCCTAATATATCTAATTGTAATTTTTTTCAAAAATAAACATTCATATATTAACTTTGGTCTCTGTAACTCTTTCTCAGTTAACATAATATTTAACATTTTCAAAATCAGATAACATGATGACCATTAAGACACATCATATTTGTCTTGATCAATAATCCATACACACCATCTTCCAACTAAATACAAAAAAGTACTAAGAAAAAAATAAAATGAAATTAAGAATTATAAATAAATAATTATATATAAGTATGTCACATACAAATAAAATAGTAAAGATAAAAATTAATAAATTCAATATATACTATATTCTAAGAATTCAATTTTTGTTGGAAAAAAAATCTAAACTAACAAGTCCTACGCTACGGATTTTTAGTAAGTACACTTTCATTAAACTAGATAGCAAGTTGGAGATGCTGCCAACAAAGTTTTATTATTGTTATCTCATTTTTTATTTTTATGAAAAATATTTTTGGTTTAAAAAATTCTTTTGAACTTTAAAAGAAATTTCCAATAATTTAAAAAGATAATCACTTAGTAATTCCGAAAAGAAGTTTAAATTATATTTTAAATAAAAATGCTTTAAAAACTATAACTAAATGAAAAAAATAGGTTCATAAAAAGTCACTTTATTAAATTGTATATTCTATATTCTTAATTTTTTATTTTAGAAACATTGGTAAATGCACTGTGTATGTTTGAGTAGCCTATCTGTTTAACGTGTTGTAAAAATTAAATATAACAAGAGCTACCATAAATATTGTTTTGTGAAATAGAAAAAAAAAAATTGATACAGAAGAAATATAAAAAGAAGTTAACCAGGAGGGAATCATGAACACCAATAACATAAGCTTCTTTAAGTTTAAATGAAGATTTCTTTTTCCAATTCAACCAGTGAATAACTCGACTTCAGATTTAATTATACTGTTTTTTTTTAATTAAGTGTATATACAGAAAGGATGATAAAATGTGTTTTGACCCTACATGATAAAATTATATCCGAATACTTTTTATATTATATTTGAGCGAATTAAAAACAAAATTTTTATTTCATTTTTAGTATTTTTTTTCTAGGTTTACAAAATAATAATAATAATTGTGGAGATAATATAACTTTTACTTTTATATTTATTTATAACATGATATTTTATTATATGTAGGAATACATAATCATAAAAGTTTTTTTTGTCTGAGCTTTTAGTTGTGTTATACAATTTCTTCAACTTTTATAAATTACGGGTTGTTACATACTTATTTTATTAATTATTCTTAAAAATGTGTTTTATTGATGAGGAACCTAGAAATACAAATTGTTTCATTCTTCATATGGGTATGCTATACTAAGTGGTATGGTGAAAATTAAATGTGATTTATTTTTGGAAAAAAATGATAAAAAGTAATTTACATATTTTTAATTGCATATATCTACATATTTTTAATAAAGATGTATTCATAAAAGTAATTTAAAATGTAAATAAATAAATTAATTAAAACTAAATCGTTGCCTATAATAAATATTTACATGATTTTAAAATCGTAGAACCGATAATAAATAATTTAATAATTATTATAATCTTTAACTTTTTAATTATATTTTTTATTATCATAAAAAATAGGCACACATAAAGCCAAAGACATGATTTTACTAGTAATTATAATTGTATATTTAATTTAAATAGTTATATTATATAATTTAAATTTAAAAGCATTTTTGTTTAGAATCTTTCTAGTTTTACGTTGGAATAATTTAAAGACATGTTTAGTTATTTTTTATTTTATACTTAAATGCTTTTATTCTATGTTTGAATAATTATTTAAAAGTGGAATTTCAATTTATTTAAAAAAATATTTTAGGGAGATATCATATCTAAATACTAAATGTAGCTCTTATTTCTATTATTTATGTAAACTATTGAATATTTTAATTTTTGATTTAAAAATTACTTTCCCCCTTTCTAAAACCAAGTAATTTACATTTGAGGTTAATTTTTGGATTAATTCCTTTACTTCCCTTTTTATGTATGAAAATAGTGTGTAGCTTTCGAAATAATTAATCTATTTATACGTAGTTTTTTAAATATGAAACATGTTACTTTTATTTTTATTTTTGTTGAATGAAAATTTTAATTTAATTTAATTTTTTAAAATTTAAATTTTCTTAATACTCTTATAAGTTTTTACACGAATACATTTTGTTTATAGTTTTAAGGATTCAAAATTTTCAATATTTTAAATCATTCTTCTAAATTACTGAAATTTAAACTGTCCTGTGTTATATAAAAGCATGTCATCAGCGTTAAAACGATGTTTTTCCCTTTTTTTTTTGTCATAGTATATATATTTCTATTTAAAACGAACGTTTTTGGAAACAAAAGCCCAAATTTATAAAATGTTAGCCCATTATGAAACAAACAAACTCCGAAGGACAAATTCTTCCTGCACCCCCATACCCTCTTCCTGCACCCCTATATAATTTTTTTATTCCACAACTGCCCTTCATGAAATTACATAAATACTCTCATTATTTTTTGAAATTGTGAACCGGATGGGGGTTCATCCGGTTCTCATTTTTAAAAAAAAATACAAACCGGACGACCTCATCCGGTTCTCAACCCAACAGATCGGAAAATCCTCAAATTCGCCGTCGACAGCCCCCCAAATTCCAAATCAACTACTCTAATCATCAATATCACCTACTAATTGCTAATAAACATCACAAATTGGTTACCTAATGCTTCTATGAAGGATTAATTAAAAGATTTTGAATAACGAACGGAAGATTTTTCGATCTGCTGGGTTGAGAACCGGATGAGGTCGTCCGGTTTGTATTTTTTTAGACAACCAGATGACCAGGCCATCCGGTTTACAGTTTTTTGAAATTGTGAACCGGATGAGGGGTGCATCCGGTTCTCATTTTCAAAAAATGTAAACCGGATGGCTTGGTCATCCGGTTGGAAAGGAGATGGGTTTTATTAAGATAGGGGTATTTATGTAATTTCATGAAGGGCAACTATGGAATAAAAAAATTATATGGGGGTGCAGGAAGAGGGTATGGGGGTGGAGGAAGAATTTGTCCTCCGAAAATACATCAGCAATAATTACGAGCCCATAAACACAACATAGAAGGTTAGCGAGCATTTACTTAAAATTGATCACTCTTTTGATTTGAGTGATATAATACACAAATTAAGTGTATGTGTTGTGATCTTTGTAAAAGTTCTCATTTTTTTAATAAAATAATTGAAATACTCCATGAAAAGATGTAACTTGAAGATTAAAATTAACCATAGATATAGCAAATAAGTACAAAATTCAAATTAACCATGTAGGTATTAAAATGATTGATACTTAACATCTTTGAAACCTTTATTTTGCATTAATTGATGCTTTCGTCTCATATTATGTCCTCCTTTTCTTACGTTAAAAATAAACTCGTTTTTATAACATCATGAAGCATAAAAAAATACATTTAGCAGTCATATAATCAAGTTTTCAAGTTTTAAAAATTATAAAAAAAAAAATCATGAATTTGTGTTAGAGTTATATGTCTACACACTTTTCGATCTCCATGACTTCATAAAGTGTGATTAAAATATATTTCACAAACTTTTTTTTTTTCCAATCAATTGTTTTGTGGCTGAAAGTATAGGCTATGGTGTTTTTGACAAATTCTTCCTGCACTCCCATATCCTCTTCCTGCACCCCTATATAATTTTTTTATTCCACAACTGTCGTTCATGAAATTACATAAATACCCTCATTATTTTTTGAAATTGTGAACCGGATAGGGGGTTCATCCGGTTCTCATTTTTTTAAAAAAATACAAACCGGATGACCTCATCCGGTTCTCAACCCAGCAGATCGGAAAATCCTCAAATTCGTCGTCGACAGCCCCCCAAATTCCAAATCAACTACTCTAATCATCAATATCACCTACTAATTGCTAATAAACATCACAAATTGGTTACCTAATGCTTCTATGAAGGATTAATTAAAAGATTTTGAATAACGAACGAAAGATTTTTCGATCTGCTGGGTTGAGAACCGGATGAGGTCGTCCGGTTTGTATTTTTTTTTAAATGAGAACCGGATGCACCCCCCATCCGGTTCACAATTTCAAAAAACTGTAAACCGGATGGGGGGTGCATCCGGTTCTCATTTTCAAAAAATGTAAACCGGATGGCTTGGTCATCCGGTTGGAAAGGGGATGGGTTTTATTAAGATAGGGATATTTATGTAATTTCATGAAGGACAACTATGGAATAAAAAAATTATATGGGGGGTGCAGGAAGAGGGTACGGGGGTGGAGGAAGAATTTGTCGGTGTTTTTTTTATCCTAATCAAAGCAAGTGTTAGTAATTTGGAATATTTAAATTTTTTTTAGAAGATAATTGTTTATCATTATCAACTTTTGTTTTAAAAAAGACTATTTCTAGAAAAATATTCAAAGCTTCAATTAAATTCTTTAGAATTGCAATATTTTTTTTTAAATTAAGAACTGAAATATTACTTCTGTGAATATCTTTAGCTAATGATTTGTATTCTAAATTGGTTTGATTATATATAAAATACCAAAGACAAAAGAATGAAGTGATGGTAGATAGTTATTATAAAAAAGTAACTTTCTATTTCATACAATATGAATAATATATACTCTTGATGATTAACAAGATCATATTTTTAGACGTTATACTGTTAAATATGAGAATATGATCATTCTATTTTTTGTTTAAATATTCTACCTTGAATCTTATCCTAATAATTATTGGATTAATCATTAAAGTATAAATGAGTGAAGCGAAGTTGCTCGTGGGGTTGGAAAAATTTTGAATGCTCAAGTTTAGTTCATTTTTCAAACGAGTTTACCCGAGAATTTAAACTTGATTTAATAAAAAATAAAACAAATTTGAACTAAACTTGATTAATTTATCTATACTATAATTATTTTATTTTTAAGTGTAATATTATCTCAGATAGTCATAACTTTCAATAATAAAGAAATTGTGTAAATACCATGATTAAAAAATATAAGTAATAAATAATTTTTTCATTAAAACCATTAGTGTAAAATATTTAAAATTATTTTCGCAAAAGTAATATTTTTGTTTACACCGATGTAAATTTTATTCAATGTAACAAAGTTAACAATTTTATATAAAAAATAATTTTACAAAAATAAAATTAAATAATTTTAAATTAATGTAAAATTGTGTATATAATTATATGAAAAAAATTTCTAATTTAACGATGAGCTTTAAAAAGAGTGTGGTTGAAAAGATATTAGATAATCCATTATTTTTTAACCGCAACAAAAATTACATAAATAATCATATTAACAAAAAATTATAATTTAACGATGAAATAGATAAAATTTATTTTCACATAAGGCGCAACATTTAGGGAAAGTTATACCGTTTGATATATCTATTCACGAACTCTCAATATTGAATTTTATTTGACTATATCTATGTAATTAAGTTCAATCCTAAATTTAGTTGTGTTTATTTTGTTGATGGAGTATGAGTTGAGACCGAATAATTAATTAGCTAATTAATTTACCATGAATTAATCTGGTGGTTGAAAATGAAAAGTTCTGATTCATTATGGCTGCGCCTTTTATTGCGTTCAAAATTATGATTCATGAATCAAAGGATTCATGAATGATATAATAAGCACGCGGTAGCGGCAAACCCTTCACTTAAGGGAATTTTTGGGATTATCTTCCAACATTTTTTAGTTAGCTCATTTTAAATATTGTTTAATTCCAATGAAGTTATTTAACAAAAGTATTTTATTAATTTATATTTTTAAATTAAAATACTACTTTTAGATAATAAATTATATTTTATTTTTTAACTTCTCCTTGACAAGTAAAATATATGGGCCTCGTGGATTAGCAAAAGCCCAGCCCGTGTAGCTATTTCTGATATATCTATCTCTCAGAAAGTAACAAAAATCTGCTATTTATTATGTACTGATTGCACTAATTCAATATTTCAGTTCCTGTTTATTATTTTTTAGTTTAGTTTGAAAACATATAAGTAATTAATAATACTTTTATGCCTAAAATAAACAGTGGAGTAAGCGACCAAAGATTCATATGGATCACCTTTTCGTTTATGTTGAAATAAGAAACATCCGTACAAGGAAACATTCTATCCATATCCCTGTCCAAGTGCAATATCTTATAAATTTACTGTTCCTCTTGCTGGTTGGTGAAACAATGTTTTATGGAATCAAAATTTTTATTATTTCAAAAATGTCATACAGCTAAATATATCAAAGAATTCCATTATCTTGGATTTAGATAACTAATTTTTAGAAAATAATTCCATTTTATAAAAATAAAATGCTTCATAGTAAAATATGTTGTTTGTAAATGTTTCATAGTATAAATCTAAAGTTCTTGGTACTCTCTTATCTTTCTCATTCATAAATTCTACATTAAATATTTTAAATTAAACTAATTTGAGGTTTTTGATATTTAAAATTTTCGAGTTAATTTATCTAGACATAGTTTTTAATAATATAAGTTAAATTTATAATTTGAATAGTTTAGATTCTCCCACATTTAATTAAAATTTTTAAAAATGTCCCTGTGCTGACAGGAACAAATGTTGAAGTCTGAATGACACCAGTTTTTTCTTTTAACTATTTATAACATAAAAAACAAGGGAAATTGTTAAATAACTCACCCTATTATCTTACTAAAATTTCTTTTACATATAAAAGATAACTTAGGATGAAATAAACAGAAAAAAAAGGGAAGTAATATGTAATAAATGTATACCAGAAAAATATAAATAAACACGAAAAGTTAAACTCTTAAAAAATTCCAGAAGTATGTGGTCTCTAACCCTTATATGCCTTGAAAAGTCAAAGGATTTACTTTGACTTGACCAATAAGGGAGGGCATAGTGTAATCTTACAGTGTGATCTCCATTTGAAAAAGACCATTTTACATCTCCATCTCTGACTCCACCACACATGAATATAATTTTTTATTAGAGTTTGCAATTGAAAAATCAACTTGTGAAAACATTAAAGTTAGAATAATAATAATAATAATAATATAATTAGAAAACTCAAAATCTCAATTACACCTCTAATTTCGCGAACCAGGAAGAACAATTTTTTTTTTCCAACTTTCTATTTAGGCAAACTGTATTTAATATTGTTCAGTAATTGGCTACCAGTTGGTACGTTTGCCATGTATGATTATTGGTCAAGGCAGTGATAATATCCATTGATAACTTTTTTGTTTTTATTTTTTTTAAGTGCATGTACTTAGACCCATTGCCATGCTCCACTGTGGAGTACAGAAAGGGAAGACAGAGCCTACTTACCAATAGAAGAGCAGAGATTTACTGTGAAGCAGAAAATGTGAAAAACAAGAAAAAAATATTATATATTTTTCTTCAAGACAATTGAGAATGTAAAGAAATCTTTATATATAATCAATATAATCGATTATATAAATATAATATAATATTTATAGCTAATGGATTATCTTTCTACACATATATTATAAATATAATATTATATTTATATACGTTATACAATTTTATTTAATAAATTAAGTTTTCTAAATATTATTAATTTTATTAATGAATTTATTTTATAAATAAATAACTTAAACTAATATTAAAATACTATATAAATATTTTATTTTGAAAATAAAATAATTTATTTAAACTTTATATATTAAAATTTATAATAATTTTTCTTATTTTAGTTTAATGTTTTTTTAACCTTAATTTATTTTTTTAAATTCTTTTTTTATAATAAATTATTTTTAAAATATATTAATATACAATTATATTTATTCTATTACATTAGTTAAATTAACAAGAAATTTTTTATTTACTTCCTCTCAATCCAAACAACCTCTTAAAAAGAATTGATGTGGAAAAGAATAGCTTAAATAAGTAGTATATATATTCCTTCAGAAATGTTGTGAAACTCGTTATTATAGGACATGTATAATCTCTGTTTCAGAATACATCTTTGCTTAATTTTATAAAACATTAATTTCATATAATCTTTGAAATTAGCATGCATTGTAGAGTCCTTGTGCTTTAGCTAGTAAGGAACAATTACGGGTGAGTTATTTGATTTTTCATTTCTTTTATAACATTAAGATGAGTGAAATTGATTTTACAGAGGAATGGTTGAGTAATTAATAGGTATATATTGAAGATTTTAAGAATATAAAAAATGGACTAATTATTACACTGAATCAAATAATTTCAATATGCTGAAATATAATAAAGAAGTAGGAATAGAGCGTAAATTGCTTTGAGATTTTCCTTTTTCACCATTAATGAGTGCTTGCGAAAAGTACTCGTCTTTAGTTTAGATAGCTTGTAACACTATGTATATAAAGAAAAGGTAACAATATAATTACACAGTTTGAATGGTTTATAAACTCATTCTGGTAACCAACCATTGGAAACATATATAAAGAGGTTAAGGTTTGGCGAACACCACTTTATATTGAAGATAACTGATATGGACTGGTTCAAGTAACCAAATTCTTTAGAATGACATTTATATGTCATTTAACTGTTGATGATTGATTATAGTTGCTTGAGTTGTTTTTAATAGCGAAACTTCAACTTTAATTTCTCCACACACATATTTGTGTGTCTTCTCAATCAATTCACTGGTAGTTGCTACGTCTCAAGTTAACTTCTGTTCGAAACTTCAACTTTCAGCGTTGAATGAATATAATGAAAGAGTGATAGTTGTCAAAACTAGTCATACTAAAGAGGAAAAATAGACAAGAGCTAAATTAGCATACCACGGGTTTTAGGCAGCTCATTAATTGACCAAGCTACATATTTATGCAGAATCTTAAGAATATTTATTGATAAAACTATGGATTTAACCAGCATGAACTATGGTTTATTTTGCAGTATCGATTAAATGATACTTTATTAAGATATTTATAAAATCGAACAATTTTATCAATTTTTCTGAAATCTTGCTAAACATTATGTGTGGTAATAACATGTTACGGGCTTCAACCTGGTTTATAAAGAAAGAAAAAAGGAAAAAATATCCGTGACTGTAAAAGCCTTGTTGGATTTCTAACAGTATGAATCAATAAAGTGGAGAGTATTTTTATTATCCTGACACCCCTTCTTGACTGAAAGTCTTAACTTTATGATAGGAAAGAGATTAATGCAAAGAAGGGGTAAGTGTATAAATTTATTATTTATCACTTACTTTCCTTGGATGCGTCCCTAAAATTTTCGATAGCAACACACTTCTTAGTCATTTCACGTCTATGATCCACTCTACTAGTTCTTTTAGGCGTCTAAAACTTCAGACACAACAAAAACCCTTCAACCCCTAAATTCAAACCTATTTTATACACCATCTACACCCCTAAATTCAAACTTATATATTTTCACTTGGGGGTGTAAGTAGACAACCCAAAATAAAGTTATTATCCATGACCTAACATTGTCTCTTTGGCTATTGAAAATTGTTAAAACTACCAAGCTCTTGTCTTATTCTAGTTTAGAACTTTAGATCTTATAGTAGATGTATAGTCTGGCTCAAGCATTGATGCATCTGCAGGCTTTATTTATAAGACAACAACGGACTTGGCAGTAAAAAGGTAAAATTTGTTAGCAAACACGTGCTGACGGAGAAAATCTACGTAAAGCCTTCCAAATTCTAATAGCAATGCAGCAGCAGCAGAACCCTACCTAATTTGTGGAACAAAATGAACCAAGGGTCACTCAGAAAACCAAATACAGCCACTGAGAAATCCACCTCAGCAGTCTTATATGTGTTTTACAGTAATAATAATAAATAAGATGGGAATTTCACGTTCTCCAAGATATCAAAATCCCTGTTGAAAAAACCAAGAATGGTGGTTAGTGATGTGCATATATATCGATTGACAGACAAAGTGCAATATCACTGTTGATAAATTTGACGTGGTTTTATAAGGGGAGCAGCAAGCAGCTAATACCCTTCTCATTTTTTATTTTTATTTTATGATTTTTCTATTATACAGAAAACGCTCTCCAACTCCAACCCAGATATCCAACACCACCAAGCTGGCTTACACCCCAATCCTTCACACACCGTAGTTCAGCAACAACTGGTTTGCACTTCCATCTCAGAACTCCTTCTCCAGCCATCGCAATAAATGGCTCCCCTCAACTGCCAACTGCCATCATCCAACTTCTTCCACCTTCACCTCAGATACCCCTTAGTCCACACTAATTTCTCCAAACACTACACCTTCACATCACCACCATGCGTTCCAGCAACGGTACCACCACTGCTGCATCAAGCAGCGGACCCTCTAAGGGTAACACGGGGCGCCACCCTGTGTACCGTGGAGTGAGGCGTAGGAGTAGTGGAAAATGGGTTTCTGAAATCCGTGAGCCCAGAAAACCTAACAGGATTTGGTTAGGGACATTTGCCACCCCTGAAATGGCGGCTATTGCCTATGACGTGGCAGCGCTTGCTCTCAAGGGGAAGGATGCTGAACTCAACTTCCCTAACTCCGCCTCTTCTCTTCCCGTTCCTGCTTCTTCGGATGCTCGTGACATTCAGATGGCTGCGGCCAGTGCTGCAGCCGCTGTGGGAGCAGCCAATGATGCACTGAGTGAAGGAAGCCGAGAAGGGAATGCTTCGGTTTCAATGGCACAAGAGTTTTCAGGGGGAGACTTGAACCACTTTGTGGATGAGGACTTGCTTTTTGACATGCCGAATATTCTGGTCAACATGGCTGAAGGAATGCTACTCAGCCCTCCTCGTTTTGACAATTTTGCTGCTACAGACTATGACTACATGGATGAAAATCCTAACCTCTGGGGGTTCCCTTACTAGTTACTATCCATGAGATGATAAAAAAACCTTTTATACTAATAATGCAAAAGTCTTAATAAGGAAAGGTAAGTAATTAATATGTGATAATGAATTATGGGAGAAGCCTTACATCTACACTTTGCTTAGACACCAGGAAAGGTAGTGTGTGTGGAAAGTGTATCTTTCTTAGTCTCTTTCCATTTGGTTTTTCTTTTTACTTTGTGTACATTACCACCTTCTAGTTACAGTGAGGTTTGCTGCTGTTGCACCTCAAATATATGTATGTAATGTTTATGTAACATGTTAATTAAATAATCCTTTTTTGGTTACTAATATGTTGTCTTGATTCTCAGCTGGTATATTTGCAGGTACTCTTTCTGGTAAACTTAACAAATTTGCTTAACTTGGAGACACTCATATATGGCACCTGGTCATTTTATTTTGGGTTTGCAAACCATAATTAAATGTCTCCCTCACATAAAATAAAATTCTAATGAATTTCGTAAAACCTAGTTGTAGGTTGCTCTGATGAACTCATCCCTTCAGTGATCGTATAAAGATTAGAATTAGAATCACTCAGGTTGAAAGAGAAAATAAATTCGACTATTAATTCACTGTGAGGCTTTAATGGTTCCCTGCCTTCATTCTCTCCGTGGGGATTTGATTAAAATAAGAATGAACAGAAAATGTGAAACCATATATCATAGCTAGTTTGGTAAAGAAAAGGGGGCAAGTGGTGGGAGGGCTTAATCATTCAGAATTGATTATTATTACTTCATGGAATTAATGAGTGCTAGTATCCTAATCATGTTTCAGCCTACTATTTTATTGAGATTACAAAATAATGTAGGCAAACTCTAGCTTCTTGGAGGCTGTTTCAAACTCAAGCATCTAATATGTGGTCCACCTTAATCACCCCTTTTGTTGACGTTTCATTCTCAAGAAACTTTTTGAAGGAGAAAAAACATTATTATGTAAGATATGAAAATTGAAAGAAATGTATCGAAAGCAGAAAGAAAGACAGGCCTCAATAAAGTGAATGATATAACAAAGTATACATTAAAATCATGTAAATAAATAATATATAATTTTATTCCATAGTTGTATTCAACAGTCAAAAACATATACCATTGAGCATATTTTTTGACATTGACATTTTACCCTCCCTTGATAGCTATTGGTTTTCAAGTCATGCATGCGTGTAATTCCATACGTGTATATGTTTGACTATATGTTTGTGCATGTCTTCGAAGCGCACCAAATTCAGGTACTATCAAAAGAAACGCGCAGCAATTCTTGCAAGAGTAATAATAAACATACCATGTGAGAAATGAGAGGAAATAAAGAGAGAGAATATCAAAGATTTGTTATGATAAAAAAAATAAAAAAATGCAAAAAGAGTGTATATTAAATATTTTTTACGCCAAAGTTTGTAACTATACCCTATATGATGCTTGAAACGCAGGCTGATGCAGCAAAATCACAGTCGATTTTGAGAGTTTCAAGTGCATTTCCCCTACTTTGAAGGGATTTATTAATGGTTTCGGTTTTGGTTATTTAGAAACTCGTTTGTAAATTACTAAGTAATGTCGTGTATCTTAATTTTTACATACTGTATTCATTTGTTTTGGCTTAATTACATATTTTATTACTAAATTTTTACAATATATATATATATATATATATATATATATTATCTGGCTATCAATTCACTCTAAACTTATTAATGGTATGATGAGGAGGAAAATATCTTCCAGTCTAAGGCGAAGTATTCGTTATATTTTACCATTAAAAATTTACCTTTTTTATGAATTTTATTATTGATCTTTCAGTTTTATGAAATTTTACCGTTAAACTTTCAATTTCATAAACTTTATTATAAAAATTTACCAGTATATACATCTTACTTTTTCGTCAATTCAAATGACGCAACTTAAGATGGAAAGGTAATAATGAGATGATGTGAATAATAATTTCTTTTTATTTAAATTTATGTTATTTTGATATTTCAACTAGAGTGATACCTAAAAATAAAAAATCATATGCCATGAATGTGAATTATAAATTAAAACGCAAAGGTTTTGTGTTTACAAAGTAAAAAAAATAAAAAAATGATGTATGACGACAAATGTTAAGGATGAATTCCTTCTAGCTTTGCTTTCTGTTTTATAGGGTTGGATTCTCTCTTATTCCGGCCCCGTTTGTGGTTGTCGAAAAGATCGTTAATTTTATACAAAGTACAATATAGTTTTTGGAGCTTTTAAATTTGAAACCGCAAAACAACTATATTTTAGTATGATATAAATCATAAATCTTTGTCATGTTAATATGGTCACTGAAGTAATTAGTAGGAGTTATGCACTTAACTAATCACTGTAGAATTGACTAGTTTGCTATCATATCATAAATTTTCTTAACCGTAACTTGTCATTTAATATTTAAGACCAATTATTTGATGAAGTTTGAGATAAATTCCTTTGAAGAAAAAGGATACATGTTACAGGACTGAGGAAGTTTAGACATTGAGTAGAAACCAAGAAAATGATAAATCTCGAGAAGCATGAGGGATAGTAAATTATTTTGAGAGATATAAATTAAGAATCTTGTCACACATGGATAACAATTGGACGATAAAGGTGTAAAGTTGAAGTTAAGGGAAGTTATTGCATTATTTAATTATTTTTAAAATTTTCCTAAATTCTTACATTTGTCCTAAATTGTCCTAACTTGTCTATACGATGTATTTCTTCAATCTTCTTTACAATTCTTTTTCAACTCATCTCTTTCCTTTAAATTATCTTTAATCTCATATTTAGGTTGAATAGTTCTTATTTTTATCCTAATAATAAAAATTTAAAGAATATTTTGACTTTTATTTAAAGAAAATAATTTAATCATGTTCTAATGTATATAATTAATATATGTTTGCTTGAAAATTTATGTTTGATGATTAATGTGAAAATAATCCTTGTTTATATGAATACAGAATTATACATTATTTCAAAAATTATATTTCAATCAATTTTGACTTAATTATAATGAGTTGAAAATTGTATATTTCTAACTGGTTTATGAAAAAAAAAATTATATCTCATCTAAAACAGATGGTTACATCTTTAAGTAAAAAAGATTATTTACGAACTAATTTTTGAAAGTAATATTATTATGTATTTAGATGAAATCTTGGATTATTACGTGAAAAATTTAAGATAATAACAAAATAAACTTGTTTTTTTTTCTTTTTAATTATTTTAATGATAATATTAATTAAAATTCTTGAAATAAATTTAAACTAGTAAAACGAAGAATATTTACCATCATTAGCACTAAAATAAAATTATCATAATTAACATGGACGTCGGAATACACCAAATTGGTAGACTTCATGTCATTGCCACTTTATATATTTAGAATTAGTCATTGAAATACACCAAGTTTATTTGATATTATCATCAAGTTTATATATTTGGAATTAGTGCGAAATACATCAAGAATGTATATCATCGTCAAGTTTGTAGAATTGGAATTGATCGTCATCGTTGCCAAGTTTATACACTTAGAATTTATTTTCATTTCTAAATCCCTTAATCATATTTTTTAACCTCCTTTTTCTATGAAAAAACTTAGTATTTAAGTCCTGCCCTCAACCATTTAGACTTTGATTTTTGTTTTAATATCATCTCCTATCTAAAACTCATCTTTTGCAGGTCGGTAAACAGTTGTTGTGTCTCTAGTCTACCCTGTTCATCTAGAGCATTTTCTTCCTCCATTATATTTAGTTCATTAATTTTAAGCACTATACTTTTCTTATTTCTATTAATATGCCCAAACACCTGCTTATTCTATTCTTTCAGATCTTGTTTTGATATTTTCATCTTCTCCTTTAGTATCCACAATTCATTCCCATTTATCTCATATTTATTCTAAAACGTTTTAACTGTTTCCGCAAAATCAGATTCAATGTGTCCGGCATTTGTGTATCTAAAGAATTTATGTCCCCAATTTATAAGACAATATTTAATTACTAAAGGGCAATGATGTGATACTGATATGTATATGACATACTGTTTCATTTTAGGCCAGAGATCCAACTATTTTTCTTTTGACACTAATACCCTAACCGTCCAACTATTAAGGAAGAAAGTCTCAATTTATAGGAACTCAGTTAAGGAACAAAGTCTCTTCTTTGAAGTGGGAAGTGCAGTGGATCAAATTTAACACCAAGAACTATACACTATTATGTATTTTTGCATTGCAATATTTTTTAATTTTTAATAAAATATTTTAATGGTACACGTGTAAAAGGAATTGTATACGTCAATGGTAGCAGTCATGGTGTGATGATTAGGTGATAAGCAATGGTTAAAACACAACGTAAAGGTTAATTATCACCATTATTGACTGTTGTTATGATAATGTGTGATATTTTCTTGTTCATGTCTATAGATAACATTGCACGACCTTCTTCTAGTGTCCCCTCGAGCTCATTTTTTTATTTTTTATATTTCGGAACACACAAAGTTGCGACCTACAAAAGGAGTGTTTAAATTATTTTTTATGATTTAAGTTGGAATGATTAAATATTTAATTAAATTAAATTTTTATCTATAAATAAACTAATTAATAAAAAGTAATCTTAAAATTATATTTAAATATTTAATTGAATTAATTTAAATTTAATAAACTTAGCATTGATGTGTGACTTATTCATGTGTATTTATAAAATATAATATGTTTACTATTCATTTCAACTTTTTTTATTTAGCATGTTATTATCCAATTTTAATTTTCAAGGGTTTATTTTTTAGATAAGAAAATTATTAATTTTCTTAAAGATCTACTGATTCCATTATCAAAGAAGTTTTATTTTTACACCTTAAATTAGTTTCTAAATACGTTTCTATCCTTTTAGATTGTTGTAAATTTTAATTTGAGTCTCTAATTTTTTCATTTCTATAATTTTAAACTAATTCACTTTTACTCGAAAAATGCTATCTAATGACGCTTATAAAACATTATTGAAACGTGTGAAAAAGTATAGAATACTTTCAAATTAAAAGGACGAAAAATGGATAAAATTTTAAATAGATTAAAATTAAACTTTGAAGATTACTATAAGAGTAAATTATAGTTTTAAAAAAAATTATTTATGATATTAACAATGTAAATCCTTAAGCCACCACTCCCAATAAACATATACATATATAATCACAACTTCCGATTGTGCTTATACAAGTACTTAACTAAAGATAAAAAAAATGATTTTTTTTTTCACAAACTACAACTTACACTTCAAAATTCTTAGAAACTTGTTTAATTTAGTGTTGCCTAAACTTTGTATAGAGACATCTACAACTGTCTTATCGAAAACCACTAATTAGTGATCCAATATTTGGTATAAAGAAATTTGTCCAAATCCAGTCCACAATTAGAAGTTGCACTGTGCCACGGCACACCTTGTCTTCTCAACCTTCAAAGAGTTAAGGCCAGTGGACCCATTTAAAAAGATCTTGGTAAATGCTTCATTATATATAATGTTTAGCTAATCCCTCTCTTTATAACAAATTAAAAATGAATACTACACCCGTTTTATTGGATAATGGAATAAATCCCCATCAGAAAATTATTTAATTCCATTTACTTGACCCATAAAAGTCAAAGATATGTCATTTGACAAGAAAAATTAACTGAATCAGTTAATTTCCTCAAGATGTCAATTGATAAACAAAATATCAATTCAACCAAATGAAAGTTTAAAAAAGAATCTTTATTGAGGTTATAACGTGATTAAATCATAAACTATTTTTATTACTCTAATGATGGTCCCTGTTCTTCATTTTATTCTACCAAAAAGACCCAAACTGTAAGGAACGAAGACATGATATGAATATAAGTAGAAATTATATCACTCACAAAATTAATAAGCCAATTTTGTTGTGTAAGAGTTGTTTGATCTCATAATTTATCATAAACACTTGTATGTATAATCATGTCATCAGTTTGAGAATATTAGTAGGATATAGGCTTATTAGATCTTTAGTATTAGTACAATTCTGTCTTGTTTATAGCAATTACTACATTTTCGATATACAAATCATGTTTCAAAGAAATTCTGCATTAGATTACAGGTTCATCATGCTGGAGGAAAAATCAAGAAATTATTGGTTTGAATTGCTTTGGTCGGTGGCAATTTCTTGTACAGTTACTGTTCGGATCTTGAATCGACCAAGTTTCTTTGACAGTGATTGTAGGACACCAGATCGACCACGACTTCTGATTGAGTAAGCCCTTTTAGTCAGAAACACGCATTTCTTTGTGGTTGCATACTGTAAGAGAGATTGAAGAAGAGGAAGGGAGAAAGTCAGATAGAAAGATATGCAGAAGATATTAAAACTGTATTATTGAAGTATTGGAGACAGAGGAATAAAAGAGAGAGTGTGAGATGCATTAGCTCTCAGAAAAAACAAATAAATTAATATAATTGATGTGAAATATAATTACAGAGATTTAATAAAAATAAGGAAACTTATTAATTAATATGTAAAATTATATATTTTATAAAAATTAATTTGATGGGGGTTTGGCTAATTAAAGTAAAATTAGGGTTAGATTTCTCATCATTAACCACAAAAAAGTATAAATGAGGAAAGTAATTGCAAAGAGATTTCAAGATAAGATGATTTATTTTTATTGAGTCTCTCTTTTCCACTATTATAACTTACATTAGAATTATATATCCTAAGATGGTTATAATGAGCAGGAATTTATGATTGTACTTACATGTGCATGCCTGGGATATACATGAGGTAAGACATATGGTGTGCACTGAGAAGATTTATAATGGCTACCCTTTCTCTGTCTTGGTAAGTTTGGAATATTGGAGCTGAAGTTGTAACAATTGGTTGAAGTTGATTCTGCAGGTTCAGTAGGTAGTGCCACGTTTGATTCAGAGGCTATGCCTTCCCTTTGCAATGTTTGCATGTTCTTCTCAGTTTGAAACTAGTATTGTACCAAAACTTGGTAATGAGTAGTGATGGATGAAAGAAATGAAAATTATGCAGATGAAATTGGTGCTAGAGGTTAAGTTAACAGAAATATTAAGTGTTGGAGAGTACGATGTGTTGGTTTGTGGGATGCCAAGGTATATATATAAGTTTAACGATTTCTTAAGAAGTGGTTAATGAAGAAAACCAATGGAAGCGAAGACAGAATTAATCAAGCACTGAAAAGTTCAGATAGAGGTTGGACGTTGTCTTAGTTTTAGGTTACAACTGGGTTTAGGACTTGGAACGTTCGCACTTTGGTGGTGCGCAAATCTGCAGCATTTTGTTCAACACGTTAAGCGTTCAACAAGTCTAGCTGACCTTTCTTCTGTGGAAAAATTATCAAGTATCTAACCATTACTTCTAGTTTTCAATTTATCCAAACATGAAAAATTGAATTTTTATTTTCACATGTTAAACTTTAAATTTGTGTGTATTTACGAGTAAAGGAAACTATTCATATAAAATATATTATTTTGAAATATGTATTTATATATTTTTACAAATTGTACAGCAGTAACATTTTTTTTTTCTCAAGTTCGTAAAATGTTGGATCAGATTTAGAGCACTGTATGCAATCCTTATCTTATAAATATAATTTGTGTGATTAAGATATTATGGTAAATTAAAGTAGCAAAATTAGTGGTTAATATTTTTTTGCCATTAACACGATAATTTTTTACATTATTGGCCACTAAATAATTGGCGTCACATCTTTTTCCATCTAACTTTCATTGCTACCCAATAACTGTCCTCGATGAATTTTAATGGCAGTACGTAGCCAATAAATGATGTTTTCAAAATTCACATAATTATAGTTGTCTCTGTCGATCATAGTAAAAGCCAGTCATTTCTAAACAAAGATTTGCTGAGTACCTACCGCAAGAAGGAGTGGAGAGTGGCAACGGAATAATCTAGGTGCACTAATTGCACCCAAATCAATCTTTATCAACTCTATCTAGTGCACTAATTAACATATAAATCTTTCTCAACTCTGGCACCTCTGCATAGATCATGATCAGACATCACAATAACTAGTGTTGTCTTATTAACTCAAACCAATTGTTTTCAAAACTTTTCATTACGGATCCCACTTCCCTACTCTTAACTGCATCATTTCATGGCACAGGACGTTTTAGTTTCTGTGGTTTTATGCTTCAGATCTGATTTCTTCGAGTCCGGTTTCGGTAATACTTTTTGTTCGATGAATTCATTTAATAGGTAAATTCAAATTATTGTAATATGAATATGATATTAAAGAGAAGTAACTGGTAAATAAATGTAACACATAAAGATTTAAAACATCATACAAATTATAACGAAGAAAGAGAAATGAGTAAACATTAGGTTAGAAAGAATAATAACACACGGGAAAGAACAGATTGAATGCTTTAGCTTAAATTTTTCATACTTCTTTACTAGAACATGTTGGAAACCCATAATAGGATAGGTAAATTAATTCTGCCTCATTTTAAAAAATACGAGTGATGAGAATGATGGTGAGAAAAGAGGAGGAAGAGACGATATTTCAAATCTTACAAAAAATATAAAATAATGGAAGATATGTAAAAAAAAAAAAAAAGTCCAGAGGACTCATAAATGTCTATCATCAGGGTTTTGATGGAGAGACTCAACAGTATTAAGAGCCACGAGAGAACTAATCACTTCATATTACTTCATATTTTTTTACTTTTAAAAGATGATAAATGATTTTACAGTCTAATAATTTAAAAATATGCATTATAAATACTTTCATTATTTAAAAGAGTTAAATGATTATAATTCCTTATTTTTTTTTAACAAATATGTTCAGTCGAGTATATGTGAAGATAAGAACTTTTGGAAAAATAGATATCATTAAGACATTTGAAGTTTATATCAATTTTATATACTTGGAATTGATTGTGAGGTAACATCAAGTTCATATATTTGATGTCATCAACAAGTTTATATAAACTTATAATTGGCTGTCCAAAGACAGCAAGTTCGTACACTTGATGTCATTGCCAAGTCTGTACACTTCTAGTCAATAGAATACATTAAATTTGCATATTTGATGTTGTCGCCAAGTTTATATATTTGGAATTGGTCATCGAATGAGGATTGGAATTTGATGTTGCACACTTGATGTTATTAAGTTTGTAAAGTTGGAATTGATTGTTAGAATACATCAAATTTGTAAATTTAATGTCATAACCAACTTTATACACTTGGAACTAATTATTGGAATAAGTCAAGTTCATTTATGTTGTCATCAAGTTTATACACTTAAAATTAAAATTAATTGTCGGATAACATCAAGTTCTTAGACTTGATGATCTCGTCACCAAGTTTATAAGCGTGGATTTGATAGTAAAAAATTTGATGTTGTTATCAAATTCGTATAGCCTGTAGGGTTAAAAGCTTGAGAATGAGGATTGTGAAGTGTTATTGTCTTAAGCTATAAAGTATCTTATTCAGTTTACTTTTTCTTTTAGCTTATTCACCTACTTAAAATTAGAAGTTGTGCAGTGTAATGAATTGATCTCTTTAGACTTGATCTGAATAATATTCTTGATAAGTAATTAGAGGAAATAAAATTATAAAAGTAAATTGAATACTTTGTCTTAAATTAAATACTTCGTCTTAAATTCTTCTACTTCTTTGCTAGAAATGTTTATTGAGGTTACTAGCTTTAGACCTAATAAAGAGCATTTATGTCAGATTTGAAATTAATTACTAATATCCAACAAAAATATCTTCAACTTTACGCGGTATGGCTCTAACGGTTGAAGACAAACTTTCCATTGAATTGGGATCATTCATGTTTGAAAATGCAACGCGATTTTTTTGTCTAAAAGCTTGATAAGCAAGAATGAACGCTCAAATTGATTAAGGTCAAGAACTATAGTTTAAAACTAGATATTTACGTTCTTTAATTCCAGAGACGAACCATACATAAAAAATGAAGATTCATATTAACTAAAACAAAAATTAGGTACAGTAATCCTAAAAAACAATATAAACTACACAGATGAATTGCATGAAGCGCTAAGGTACCTTATCATCGGTAACCATAACATTGGCATTAATGAATGAATCTGAAAAGAATTAAAGAATTGTTTTATTTTCTTACAGGGTTTAATTAACCTACTGATATAAATGATTGATGACAGATATTAATTATATCAATCATCTGAAAATTACATTCCAAGGGTAACAAACTAAGTTCAACAAAGTCTCACTATTTCTTGTCGTCATCTTTAGGAACCTCTTCGGTAGAGACATATCGAACCTTGAAGCGCCCAAGCTTCTCTTGAACAGGTGGCTGAAGACCACGGGAAGTGGTGTTTGGGGTTTCTTCAACATGTCTCTTCCTTTTTTCACTCAACATTTCTTCTACATTTATTTTGTCTCTGAAACTCGCTGGAAGTTTCTCGTACTCATCGAAAACGCGATTCACAAGCTTAGAGACAAGGGCAACTTTCCTTTGTCCCTCTTCATCTTTTATCATGCTTGGTGGCACTGCAACGACATGGCCATAATTTTCATCAATCGGTTGTTGTAGTGGTGGATAAATTGTGGATGGCGTTTCTAAGTTCGTGTCGTAACTATTCCAGGGTCTTGCCGGTTGAGGAAATTGATTTAACACCAACTTTTCACTTGGCCGTCATCGGTATTAAGGTGGTGGATGCAGAGGGAAATCTGTTAATTTGGGTGGTTCTGTTCTGTTTTTAGTTATAGAAGATAAACTATGAGGCAAGTTTGGTAGCATATACAATGACCTTGTAATGTATATATATATATATATACACACACACGGGAGTCCTAGTTAGATTCTCGGAGTTTTAACAATTCAAATGTTAAAGTGATGGTCAAAGGAAGAACCTCTACTTGGTCTTCCTTGCAGACTTGGTCATTTTGATTCCTTCTGAGTTGGGCCAAATAAGACGTAGGACAGTAAACTACCTGGGAGATTCACGAAACCTTCCATAAAATAATGGATTTTTTTTGTGCAGAATCCAAATTTAATTTATTATTTGAAAACTACTAAAACATATTTACAATGAATTCTTTAAATTAAAAAAAAAATGAGATATGCACTTTTTTGAAAGTGTAAAAGAAAACACAACATCAATTTCATAGAAGGTTTCGTGTATAGATGATTTCATTGCAAGAAAATACATATACGAAACTCATTAAAAAAAAAAATAATGAACAGCATGTAGGGATATACATGCATGTTGAATTTTCTTATCAGGTAAAAATTTCAAATCATTAGCCAACTAACTTCCTTTTCTCACTGAATTAAATTTAGACAGCTGCCACCTTTCGGGTCCCAATTGGATTTTTCAAATTAGGAAGTCTACTACTTGCGTACACACAACACGTTCTATATATGGTTGATTTCTTTGTATGTTATATAGTTAAGTTTCTTAATAACTGACTTGCAAATTAATTGATCATTTAACTACGAGCCTTGATACTTTGGCACAGTAAATAATAAAATACAATCATTTAGAATTTCGATAATTACTTTTCTTACAAGATGATATAGGACTTCGGCCATGTAACTAGTATTAGGTTGGAAGTAGGGCTACCGTTCATGTTGATAAATAGCATAATAATACATAATTCCAAGTAAAAATTTTGAAAGTATCAAATAGACGAGTACATAATAATCTAACGGTATACAATTTTCAGTATTAAGAATAAGTGTAAAGAAAACCATCATATAAATGGATAAATAATACAAACTCCAAGTTCTCAAGAACTAAGTAAAAAAACTCATATCAGTCGGTAAATAACTTAAAAAGTATATTCAAATGTTTTAAGATAGACTTGTCTCTATGCACCCTTTCTAGGTAGTTATGGTCAATGAATAATTTATATAATTTTTTTTACAACTTGATTATGCGATCCTTATTCGTTCCAAAACGAGTACGCCTGGAGCATGGGATTATTGTTTTTGGGAGTCTTGAAAATACTGAGAAGCCGCAAAGTAGGTCTGAGCCACAGTAAGAAGCAGCAATATGGAGGCAGCAAGAAGAGAGATAAACGACCATGGCGTATCAAAGTAAGTGTACTTGAAGCTAGCCCACTGAACATGCCAACTATTTCTGTAATATCTGTGAACATCATTGAACAACTTGGACAAATAACACAAATCCAAATCAACCGCCACATCTTTTCCCGCGCTGTTGATGAAGCTGGCAACTTCTCCTTCAGTCCCAAAGTGATTCTCAATCACGTTCCGATCACACAAATACTCAACGTCCCTGTAAGTGTTCACGAGACAGTCCAAGAGAGTAACGTAGGCCGTGAAGTGCTTGGAGCACCCATTGTAGCACTGCTCAAACGCCACACAGTTCAGCAAAAAACAACTCATGAAATCGTCCATTGTAAGAGTCGGCATCTCAACCTCACCGCGCCTGAACGTCACGTGAAGGAAGCTGTCGCCTTCCTTGCCAGGACTGATCTTAATCCCGGCTCTACGAAGCTTGGAGACGCAATGGATCACGTGGGTCGGCGTGGCGACTCGTTTTCTTGGCTCCGTAGCTTCTTCGTGGTTCGGAATGAAACTCGAACGAACCAAGTCGAGTAAGTGTTTTCCCTTCACGTTGGACCAGACAACGACAGCTTCTGGTCTTAGCAACGAGTGGTTGAAGAACAACATGGCGAGAGCTGACAGAGTCCACGTTGACTTTTCTCCAGGTAGTTTTGTGACTTGGAATAACTGGTTCAGGACAAAGAACGGAATCTGGTTTTCAAGCTTGAGAAAGTCTCGGTAAAAGAAGGGTAATATCCAGGCCATGGTAACAAGAGGGTCGTCGCGTTCAAAGGGTACAAACGCAGCGACTTTGCGAAAGAGCTCAACGATGAAACAGCCGTCGAGGATCATCATTTGGATGAAGTCGTGAGAGTCAAGTTGGATGGTTTCTGAATAGCAGTCTCTGGCTTCGGATTCCAGAGGGGCAAGGGCTTTGAATAAATCATCCAAACCCAAACCTTTGGTTTTGGTTCTGTTGAGAAGGGAACCGAGGTAACGCCACTTGTGTTCCTCGATCATGTTGAGACGAGGTTGGGCGCGGTGGTATGGTCCTATGGACACGATACGAGGTTGGTAGGCTTTTCCGTTGGCCTCCATTAGGCTCTGTGGAACCCTGAAGATGCAGCACGATGTCTTCCCCGCTGATTTGCTTAGCAACTTGGGATTCTCCGAAATCTTTAACTCCATGGAAGCCAACCTTTCTCTGTCTATCACCTTCCAGATGTCTATTGTGTGGTGATCATTGGCTTCTTCCTCCATGTCCATGCTATTGGATGGTAAGAACTAAGAAGCTAGGAACGGTGTTCGTTTCGCCAACGCCTTGTATTAGTAAAAAGAAAAATATTCTTTGACGCCACCTTTTCTATCTACGTTCATTTCACAGTTACTGTTCATAATAAAATATTATACTAAAATAATATAAATAAAATGTTATAATAAAACAATAATATCTGAAGTTGTAATTTGAATATAGAAGAAAAGTGGAAAAGTCAAAGGATCAACGACTGTAGTAAAACTGTACGTGGCAATGTGGCCACTTTCCAGTAGTTTAATTTTTTTCCACAGCTGTTTTTGAAGTTTCAATTTGTTTTGTCTTATCTCAAGAAATTGATCTTCCTGGAAAATACGGTGAGTCATTTGCTTAAGCTTTAGACTTGACATCATCAGAATGAAAAAACTTAAATGATAGTGCATATACACTTGCCACTTTAGATTGACACCTACATAAATTGGCATTAAGAAAAAACAAGTCCTACAGTTTGCATCTTAAACTGATCTCAATTTTAAATGATTGAATCCCTCTTTGAAAAATGCGAACTATAAGGATTAAACTAATATAAATAAAAATTTAAATTTAAATACAAATTGTGTTAAATATTAAATTATATACAACATATAAAATGGTTCCAAAAAATATTCCATGATAATATTAAACTTATTCTTCAATGATTTTTTTTATCTGAGTAGACTCGTCTAATTTTTCATTTTCTAATATGCAAGATATCATAAATAATAAAATTATAATAATTAAAAGTTTTAATTCAAATTCTAAACAAAAAGTATCACATTATTTAAAAGAAGAGAAGTGTGGTATTTATTGAGAACATGAGAATTCATACTAAAAGTTTATTCAAATGTGAGTATTGTAATTTGAATGCTTAAATGTCAGTGCCAATAACATCATATTTGGAAACCTTAATTGATTCTCCTTCTAATATTTCAAAATATTAACTTTTGGATGATATATGAAAGAAAGTTTTTAGTTATCTATATAGAGTATCCAATTGAGAACTATTATTTTACAGACATATTACCATATTCTCTGATTGAATGAACTCCTATTATTTACTCAAAAAATTAAAAGTTAAAATAGTAATTGAAACTATGGCACGCTAGGACTGACTTGAAAGTGAAACTATTAGAAAGCTTAATGAAACCAACATCATGATTATCCCCAAATGTTACCTGCCCCAAAGCTTGCAGGATCTGTGTCTTATTTCTTTGTGCAATATCTTTTATAATATCATTTTAAGTCTTTAGGTAATACCCTATGAAAATTGATAGGAAAGTGTAGAATGATATGCCTTTTGTTTAACGCAGGTGTATTCAAAACAATCTGCTCATAATAAATGAGATCGTCCACCGATGAAGTGTAAGGTGAAAGTTAAACATGATCCTGACTGACAACTATAGATCTTTGGAGAAAATGGTGAAAATAACGAGATTCTAGAATAAGTGGATAAGGATTGTTAGGATGTGTGTTCAAAATGTGTAAAATTTAGTAATTTGTGTCTCATTTGTTGACAATTTTCTTATCTTTCGAAAACCTCTTTTTCTAATCATTAAGAATCTATAAATTATAAAGTATCAGTTACTTCAACTCTTTTACAAAATATTTGTATTAATATTGTAGGAAAATACAAAAGAGTTTTTCTGGTTTAATGTTGAACCTCCAAAAGTTAGAAGTTTTTTTTAGCATAAATGTTAACTGGGGACCCAATGCTTATTTTGTACCAAGCCAGAGTCGGGGAGGGGCTTATAAAAGGGAAATACTTGGGGCTCTCTTCCTTTATTGGTGGAAGCAAAAAATATACTCTTAGATTTGTAACTCACGGACTCTAGAGAAAACTAAACATGTGGAGAAGAAGAGCTTTGTCTTAATTTGGAAGAGGTTATCATTAAATCAGTGGTCCTACTGATACCTAATTATTATATGGATAACTACTTGATTCTAGAATCTTTAGTAAATGAACTCCAAAAGATGATGAATTTGTATTAGGGGGCCGAGAAAAAGAGACAACAAAGGTATCCAATAGTTACCTTGGCATAAACTTTATGGGCCAAGGAAGTGGGTGGAATGAAAAATAGAAATATTTATTGTTTTAATTTATCACTGTTGTGTAAATAAGGATGGGGTTAATTATAAAGGTGGAAGAAAAAGAAGGAGTGGTTCAAAAATTGTAACATGAGCAGAGATTGGATGTCATTGTACTTGGAGAGAGAACAACAGAACAATACATTTTAGACATTTGGTAGAGTTTATTTTTAATTAGAGTGAGATCATGACCTAAACATATGTGCTCTCAAACATATGGAGAGGATAAAATAAAGTTCAATTTTAGAGTTCATGATGGAAAATGGAATTTGATTATTGAGAATCGTCGAAGGCATGTAGTGAATTAGATGACATGAAAAAAGAACATCCATCCCCAAAAGAAACATCGAAGTGAAGAAAAAAAGTGAGTTATTTCCAGCAAGCGGCGGTTTTTGTGCTCAACGACACCATTTTTGGTGGTGTATATGGGAACATGATATTTGCTGAAGAATCCCCTATGGGTTTTGAAAACAAGGATTAGATTGATAATAAAGATTAGATTACAAGGACATTCAGTGTAATTAGAATCAAGTTTAAAGAAAGTTCAAGAAGATACGGACTTATCTATTGTCCAAGACTTTAATATAAGAGTCGTCTACAAGAGTACCAAAAGGCAATGAGTCTGAAGAGGTTAAGGAAATTACCATGCATACGACCTAATGATAATAGGAGTGAGAGAGTAGGTAGAGGAATTCACAAGTATAAATTTAAGTGGTTTCAAAAGTATAATTAGGAGTGAGAGAGTTGGTAGAGGAATTCACAGTATGACTTTAAGTGGTTTATTCTCCAAAATTTCACAAACAAAAAAATATATTGGAGTAATTTAAGAGGTAAAACGGAGAAGATCTCTCAATAATAAAAACTGAGTCAAACTCATAAGGAAATAACATTATTTTTGACTCAAAACCTTAAGTAATTGAGTTTGTGGATCTTTCTTCTTATACGGTGTTTAACTTTCTCATTCCTATACTTGAATACGTAACGCGTGAAAAAAATTGGAGAGATCTCACGAAAATGAGAACTTAGCCAAACTTACAAAAAAATGACACTATTTTCGACCTAAAACTTTAAAGGATTGAGTTTATGAATCTTCCTTTTTGTGCTTAACTTTCTCATTCTTACTCAGACTTAAACTTATAATTAAATAAGTGCTTAACTTTCTCATTCCTACTCAGACTTAAACTTATAATTAAATAAGTAAAACGTGAGGAGTAAACTAAAAAAAGAACAAAGTAAAGAAAAGGAAAACCAACTCTTTGTAATAACAGAGTTTTTCTGCTGCCGTTGTGAATTGTATGTTTAATCCCACATAAATCCTTTATTTATAATCTTTCAAATAATATAAGAAACATAATAATGACTAACAATCAAGAATATCCCTAATTATAAATTATAGATAGTTTTCTAATTACTCAAATCAAATTATATCTTTTACAACTATAATCCCGGATACTATTATTTCTAAGATCTTCCAAGTCAAATACTATCCAACAGTGAATTCTTTTTAAGCTAATATCATAACCACTCCTTCACGTAGGGAAGTATGCATGCTTCACATGTTATAGATGGAATTCGAGAAGGATATAAGGTCACTGTTTGGACAAAACTGGTGATGATAAGTCTTCTTGCTTGATCATTGGATGGTTGTTTTGATGATCAAACGATCTGCTTGTCAATTTTAAATGGTCTTTTAAAATAGTTTGATGGTGTATGTTCTGCTAGCTATGACATTTAGAGGAGATGGTGAGTTGTTTGAACAGTCCAATAGTCTTGTTAGTCTAGAGGTTTCAGTTTTAATTTCTATTTTTCTGTTTCTCTTTTGCACTTTGTACAATTTCTCAACATATCAATTGTAAAATTTATTGTTTTGTTTCTCTTCTCTCTTATCTTTCTTCTCTCTTTTTCTTCTTGTTTCTTTGTGAATAAGAACAAGGTAAATGACTCTCTCCAGAACCCTTAACAGTTGACTGTTAAAGATTTCATGGATAGGGACCAAAAAGTGTGGGATGCTGGTGTCATACAGATTCTTTTTATGAGGAAGATGGAAAAGATGTATTAAATACAACGTGGTATAAAGAGGTCAGTGACGATACTAGAATTTGGGTGTGTGAAAGGGATGGTAATGTCTCTTTCAAGAGTGCCATAAACTCTTCACAAAAGTGTTGTTGACACTACTCATCTGCAGAAGGAGGGTAATTGGAGGAGCATATTGAATATGACTGTACCTTCTAAAGTGAAAGTGTTTGAGTGGATATTATGCAGGAAAATTATACCTACCCGCCTGGACCTAAGGGACAAAGGTATTGAGTGCCCTGTTATATGTCTTGTCTGGGATGCTGGCCTTGAAAATGAATACCATCAATTCTTCTGCTGCAGAAAGAGTCAGGAATGCTACAAAAAGGTTACTATGTGAGATTGTATTATCAAAGGTATTGATGAACAATAATACATGAAAGATATTACGTTTCACGTGCTACACAATCTGAGTCAGCAGCAAGGAACTTCGTTTGCTATCATGTTGAGGATCTTGGGAGAAATAAGAACGAGAAAGAGATCACAACCATGCAATTGAAACATTTGGGCACCCCATCCATAGATGAATGGAGTAGGGCAAAGGCTTTGGCATAGGAAAAAAACCAAACAATAGTGAAGTTCCTCGTAGGCAGTGGTGTCCTCCTATTGCAGATTACATAAAATGCAACATTGAGGCTGCTGCTTTGAGTAATATTAAGGAGTGCACTACCTGAGGCTTGTGTTGCAGAGACGAATGTGGTGGTTTTAAGGGAGCTTATGCAGAATCGAAGTGACCATGTTGCATGTTTTGGAAGGTGAAGCTCTAGGTCTGCTTAAAGCTTTATCTTGGCTTGCGGAACAACAACATTACACGAATGTCACAGTGCCTAAATTAAGTGAACGGATATGGATCAAATTCTTCATATTTAGGTGTCGTTATTTCACAGTATAATTATTTGGTCTCCTATAATCCAAACTCTTCATTTGAGTTCGTTAAGAGGCATGCAGATACTGTGACTCATGCTTTAGTTATGGTGACCACAGAGGGTGCACTGCTAAACAATAATTAGCAAACTCCTATTTGGGAGGAAATTCATATTATTTGGATGGGCCCAAAAGTACTGTATATATATATATATATATATATATATATAAAATGGTTTTTCTACTATTCGAAGAAGCATAATTTATGTTCAACTGGGTTATCCTTTTATTGATAGTAGTGGCTAATATTGGTTAATCCAACTACTGTATATTTAATTTAGCCATGTAATAGATTAGCCAGTCAGTCATATGCCTTTGCTTACTTACGTTTATTACACCTATTCTTTTGTTTTACAGGGAACCATATTCATTTATGTTCTTTTTAAGAAATAATGGTATACACTGTAGAAATTGTGACTAAAAGAAGCAATAAACAATGGGTCCTGCTAAAATCATTCATTGGAGTGTAAAGAAAGCAACAAATGATTCTTTTAAATCACTGTTAGATGCATTAATATGACAGGAAATTGCAAAAAAATCATTTTTAACACTTTAACCCATCTCTATTTTCATAAAAACTAAATAAATTGAATTTACTAGTGCAATGTTTACTTAATTTGTTTGTAACTATTCACATCATGAAGATGACGTGTTTGACCAACAGTGTCCCAATTCAACAAGTGGCGGTCCCTAGGAGAAACACAAATTTGAAGGTTCCAAATGAAAGTGATCGATGAGTGGCAGCATAAAAGCATAAGCAGAAATGCCACCTGGAGTGATTAGAATAAAGGAAAAAGCAGAAAGCAAGATGCAAATTAGACGAGTTGTTTATCCATCAAATAATAAAAGGAACCTTGGAAAAGAAAAGAACAGAACATGAGATTAAACCGATAAGTCGCTGTCAAATTCCTCCTTCCTAGACAAAAATCATCAGATTATAATATTCCATCCCCTGTCCACAACTCTAATTCTTTTACCCTCCTGCCCCAGAGCAAATATTCCTTCTCCAAACATATATACAAATTTTCATGACAGTTTTGGTCTGGTGAAAAGAAAAGGAAAAGTCTTATCAAGTCTTATTTCTCAATAACGTGGTTAAGCACTTGAGCTAGTGGAACTTAAGGGAAGACACATTCACATTAGGCCTATGCCTTGAATTTGAATATATAATTCTCATACCACATCCACATCCACATCCCTTGTTCATTAAATTGAAACCCCAAAAACAAATTATCATTCTAGGAAAGGGATCAAGATGTGTACAAACTATATTATTAAATTAAGAAAGGTGACTTACAGCATCCCCACAACCAGCTACGAACATGAGTCATGTACATATATACCCTGATTATCTTTATGGGTTACTTTTTTTGTTTTCAATTACTACTAGCCTATCATACCCAATACATGCAAGTCAGACTGTACTCTAAAGAATAAAGATAAATCATTCATACTAACTTCCTCAGCTGCTTCAAAATTTACCCCCAATTAGCATACTAATTCCTCTGAAAATTCCTCCACCAGAAAGCCGAAGATAGCACACTCAAGCTCCCCAGCCATATTTCTTATCTGCTCTAGATTTTTCTTCCATCCACCATCCTCCCTGGAGAAGTCATCTTCTATCATCATATCAATTGTGTTGGACTCCACTTCTTTCCACAATTCCAACCTCTTGCATATCCTTCTTATCACCATATCCCTATCTTCCAAGCGATCAACTACTCTCTCTTCTTCCATTATGAGATCAGATACCAGCTTCTTAAAGTCATCTGGGATTTGCTGTCTGTCATAGACCCTTGACTGGCACAGAGCTTGCAAAATTACCTCTCTAAAGTCATTTTCTTTAAGTGATGTTTCCTTATCCTCGTTTTCACGACCTTCCTCTTCCATAAATGTTTCATCCTCCTCATCTTCTTGGTCATGCATTCTTCTCTCAAGTTCTACCGGATCCAACTCTGCCAGTTTCTCAAATCTACGAAGCTTGTACAATAACTGCTGCTTGGCTCCTATAAAATTCAATGCTATTATTAGTGGCAAATCTAGGATTGATAGTAAAGTACTTGTGCTACGTATAAATCAATTGATGAAAGAAAATTTTCCAACTGCATTCATAACCATATACCATTAACATGCAGTGTGGTGGGACTGTTGTAGTATATATGTAGAAAATAAAACCCAACTTTAACCAGATAGTAATATGTTGAAAAAATGTAAGATTATATATGTGCCTTGCATTATTGGTATGGAAGAATTGTCGACTGGAAGGTACCATAAAAATATTATGAAGCAAGGTAGGAATTTGATTGCTCATATGTTATCCAACAAATTAAATGCAATAGTGGGAACTAAGATCTATCTCCTAACAAGAAAAACAGTGGGTCACATTAAAATTTATAACCAATGGCCTTATATCTAGATGTAAACGATCCACAATAAATGGGAAATGCCGTTTGGATGTAGAGCAACTGTGATCTTTCGGATGGAACCCACAAGGATAGCACAGTTAAAGATCAGCACAATCACATCACTACATCACTACATCAGCAATTAGCCCCTCCTCTTATTGTATTTTGTGACAGACAAGCAACTTTGAAGAAGTGTGTACGATGGTGCGTTGGTGGAAAACGACCACACAACAACAAACACAGAATGGTACAAAAATAAATAAGCAGTGACATACTCTGTACAATCGCATAGCTGCACTCCAAATCAAAACCACCCTCCTCTCCTTCATCACCGTTCCCATGCCCTTCGTCATCGTCCTCGAACGGTGGGTCTAACACACACACTGGACTGCACTGTTCCTTATCTTCTTCCTCCTCTTCTTCCCCTGATTCGAATTTCTTCACCCTCTCACCTTCGTTACTTTCTTTCTCCTATTCATATCCACAAAAAAATCCATTAGAATATTAACATACTTTTCCGATAGTGGGTTGTTTGGTAAATCCTTTTTCAACTGATCTATTTATCATCCTTTGAAAGAGTCATTTACCAACAACCCAGTACTAGACGTAGTGGAAAACATAATTTGTCACTCTCTAGGAAAGCAATTTACCAAACAACCCACTGGAAGAGAGAGAAAAGATTTGCATGGCAGAAACACGATCGAAAAGTACAATTATGAGAAAATTCAGAAAAACAAAACAAAAACACGAAATTGACATATGTAACCCTCCACAGTCCTCACAGGGCTGTTCTTTAACAAAATTCGGAAAGACTGAGAGCTGTGCTTGTCACCGAAAAGCGACATTCCGGCCAAACTCACAGACCCACGTTCCATTACCGACAAAATCAGAACACCACTCAACTCACGAGTCCTATTTTTTTCCTCGTCAACTCACTCGCCATAAACCAAACCAGGTTCAATAAAAATTAAAAAAACAAATTGCCATAAAATATATTTGTATAATAATAAGAAGAAGAAAGACAAACCTCAGTTGCGTGGCGACTTGGCGAGGGAAGCTCCGGCGTGTGGTGGCCGGAGGAGGGAGAACTGGTTTGAAGAACAAAACGGAACGGACTTTCGCAGAAGCAGGGGGAGATTTTGTGATTGGTTATGAAGTGAATCTCTTCGGAGTAGCCGCTACTTGAGGTTTCCATGTCGAGGGATTTATCCTCGTTGGTCTCTAACCAAAGAGCACTACTAGTTCTGCCATTGTAAGAACACGCATTCGCATTCACATTCACAGTTTCTTCATCCTCTTTCTTGTTGGAACAACCTTTTTTCCGCCCAACAGAGGAATCCCACCTCAGAATATCCTTCACAGAGACCTTGACGGTTCCACCGCCCTCTATCTCGCGCTTTTTCTGGCTCCGTTGCGTGAGTCTCTTGTAGAGGGAACCCAAGAGGCCAAAGGATTGGGCTTTCGTTTTGGGTCGTGACGCGGATGAGGAGGAGTGTTTCTGGATCCTGACAGCGGCTTCCAGAAGCAGAGACGCGGTTCGGGAAGGGATGTGAAGGAAGATAGCGTTGGGGGATTTGCAAGGGCTTTTGGCTGCAGAAGCGAATTCGAAGAGTGGAGATTTTCTGAAATCTGGGGTGTCTGTGAGGGAAAAAAGACAAGCACTTTTGCAGAAATTCCCCGGGAAGTTTGAACTTGGATTGGTTGATTTGCGTTTCTTGACTTGCAAAACATTGTTGGGGAAAGGCCGTTTCATCTGGCTTCGCCTATCGGAAATGTACTTGGTTAGAAGAAAGGGCTCTTGATCCTCCTGAAGCAGCTCGTGCAACAAGTACTTCTGAGCCATAAGGGAAACGCTATAATGAAGAACCAAACAAATTACGAAAAGTGAAGCCTCAACTGTGTTCACACAAGAGAAGGGACTGAAAGTGCGAGAGAGAAAAACGAAACGAAATAAAATAAAACAAAAATGGCGTCCCCGGGGAAAGAGAGTGAGAAATCAGGAGACTTTTCTTCTTCTTGATTCAAATGAAGATGGGTTGGGTTATAAGATCGAGGCGAGTGAGAGTGATGAACTAACTGGTTTGCTCATAAACCCATTATTCTAAAAAATGGATTTTTATTTTGCAGTCCCAGCGATTTGCGCCGAAAGCACTCTTCCCACAAACCATGTAAAAACCAAACTCTTTTGTTGCTTATTGCTAACTGCGACCTATTAATAAAGATATTTGGGTATGTGTTTAACCATTTGACTCCCGGTGACATTTTACCCAGCACAACACATGTGCCTTGTCCATATTATTCTTTCATTTTTTTTTTTTTATCTTGTTTTCAAATTAAAATTTTGTAGATTTCTAACCCATCTCAGCTATGGATCAAACTCACACATCAACGTCATCTTCTATTAATTGTATCCAAGTTATTGTTTTATATGCAAGTAAAGACAAGGCCTCACTAACCCCACTAAACCACTTCTTAGAACAACAACAACAACATACATATTTCAACGAAAATAATACTCAAAATGTTTTTTTTAATGCACAAAATGCATTATTTTTTTAATGTCTTCAGTGCATTTATCGAGTGTAGGATTTGTGGTAAATGAAAGTATTTGGTTTCTCACGACAAATAAAGACAGGCTTCCCTATAGAACTAAGATTAATCAAAATATTGTTCAGTCATGTCAACTTACTAGTCAAATATAATGTGTGATAATGGACAAATTCTTTCACCAACACCACATGGGTGAATTGTATAAAGAAAAAACGATGACATCAAAGATAAAAATCTTTCACTAAGGTGTTTTTCAAGTATCTCAACATGTAACGAACCACGTTAAAATATGGTCTGCATACGATTAAACAAATGTTTAATCCATTGTTAAGTAAAACAAACACGTTGGCTTAAAAATTCTCCTTCACTGATCCTTAGCTTAAAAATTGGGATCCAAAGACAAATATGTTGCCTTGTAAAGGGCGAAAATTGTTATCCCAAATGTAGTTATGTCACAGAACATTTCAACCTTGAACATGACAATCGCAAGTCAAGGGAATTCTAACTTTGCCTGATTTATGTTTTGAGACGATATTTGGTGTCATGAACAACAAGAGGAATAATGCTAGATTTGATAATGATCATGATATCATTAACATAAAAGAAAGTCAAATTGATTTTTTTTATAAAACTATTTTATTTTTTTAATTTATATATGTTAACCTACAAAAAAACAATTATTGTATTTTATATCTTCTTACTTTGTGTAAAGATATATATAAAAAAAGTTTATCAAAGACTCATTGACATAATGTATTGTTTAGTTGCAGTAACGGTACACTGATAAAGATCATTTAGGTTAAATAGTTTTCTTATAAATATTAAATTTTCAAGCACTAAAATAAATTACTCTTCCGACTAAAACTTATTAAAATTATACAACTAGTTGACATTTATGACTTTGACTTTTTTTTCTCTCATTTTCGTTATAATTATAATTTTCTTTTTCAAATTATCATATTACTCTTATTATCAATTATCAGGAAGTTGTTTTAAAATAAATGAAAATCAAAATATTCTTTTCTAAAATTTTAAATATTTTAAGGAAAACATGAGTCGAAGTTATGGAATTTAAGATTATAAATTTAAGCTTGAATTTTAAATAAGATTTGAAGTAACGAGAAAAAAAAAATATTTTTATCTTAAAAACAATTATTCTTCTAAACAATTTTAGAAAAAAAAAAAAGTATTATTAAAGTTCCATTGGAAAAAAAAGTTAATATGTGACATAATAAAATTGAAAAATTAAATTAAATTTTTATGCAATGAATACTGCAATGGATAGGGATTTGGGTATGACTTTTTAAAATGAATGAAGAGGTTTACGAAGCATTACCTGAAGTAACTATTAATTTTAATTTATATTAAATTATTTATTATACTAGAAAACTGTAAATTTTATTCTCTTTTAAACAATTATCGTTGTAGTTTTTAAAAAAATAAAAATAAATGCTTTTTGTTATGCAAAATAAAAGTTCAGTATGATGTATTTCATTTTATTAATCTTCTAGGTCACTAAACAAATATAACCAATTTAAAGAAATTATAAAGCAAGTTTGATTATATAATATTATATTTTATTAACAAATTTAATTTACTTTGTTAAATTACTGAAAGATAAAAATAAAGTTTTAAAAATTAATGTTTCACAAAGTTTTGAAAAACAAGTAGAAGATGTCTTAAAATAAAATTCATTTTGAAGTGAATTGCACTTTTATCTCTGGACAGATGTTTAATTTTTTTTTCTCTCCCAAATATATACTATAAGATTTGAATATGAATTATACTTTACTCCTTTTAATATCAATAAATCTCTTAGTAATAGTAAATAATTATGATGATGTGCCTTCTAATATTATTTTAGCTGTCTACAATTTCCAGCAACTTTAAACATCTATTATTGATTTTTAAGGATGTAAATGAAAATAAAAAGCTTTAAGTATATCTGTTTTTGTCTTTTTAAAAACAAAACCTGTGTGTTTTATCATTCAGGATTTAGAGAATCAATGATAGATGATTAACACCAGCTACCAATAATGTGAATAGCCACAACAAGAAAAATGGTTTGAAAAGCTTATTTACATTAAACTAGATTCAACTATAACGAAATCTCATCATCTCTTTTGCCCTTAGTTTGTTGTTTATTTTTCTCTTCCTGAAGTTGGTATCAAAAGAGGCAAAGAAAGTATGATTATTTATAGTTTGAAGCGATGGAGTGAGACCATATGAAAAGTCAGCAATAATTAAATGTGGTAACAATAGACATTGAGAAATGAGACAAGGAGTCGTGACACATAGAGAAAGGAAAACGACAAAAAAGGGTTTGAGGAAGATGCTTGCCTTATTTTGTGTCACATACACACTTCCACACAGCGAATAACCGGATCTTGACCTTCTCACTCCACCTTTTCTTTCACCTTTTCCTTTTCTTTCAAGACAAAATATGCAACACCACTTGTTCTGTATAAACTAAAAGTCAATTTGAACAATACTTTATAATACAATACTTGTTTTAATCAATTGAACATTTATTAAGACAGCGTAGGACATTCAAAATTTAAGGTCGTATATATATAGTTCCAGATTTGATATGATATAATGTTTTTGATTAGGATCTACGTTAAATGATGGGTAGAGAGGGTACTGCGGATCCTGCACTGCAGTAGTATCTCCTTTTTCCTTTTGTCAATTAAGCCCGAATGGTCCTTTTCTATTTCCACTAACTTCACCTTTAATTTAAATTTCAAAAAACATGCACAAGCATTGGTAAATTCTCCAAACTTTGAGAATTGTCTACTGTACCACACTTCTATATCTATGTTTTGCACTGTTAAAACAAAAAAAATACACAGGGATTGTCTCACCTAGGGAGGAGTGACGCGTGACCCACTCCATTTTCGCTCACTTTTTGTGTAAAGTGCTTCGCCTTCAACTTTCAAACTCCAGTCTCTTTAATTTTTGGTGTCATTTTTTTCGTGTCTGGTCACTGGGGATTTTTGGGTTCATCTTTGACGTACGAGTCTCACCCCACGCTTGCACTAAATCCAAACCAAGTCAATTTTACGCTTCCATATGGCTCAATCAAGGAGTCAGCAAATACCGTCACTATCTGTATGTAACTATATGTTCATTATCACATATACATTTCTTGTTCTCAACCTACAAAAAACGAGATATGGTTAAGGACAACAAGGAGGGAAACAAATGCCACCATTCAAAATCCAAATAGTACAAACAAATATCGACCTTTTTCTTTTACTCACTTAATTATTATGGTAAAAAAGCCAACAAATTTATTATATATATATATATATGTACACATAGATAGGTTATGATTAGATGAAGAGTGCAATTTTTTTAATAAAAAAAGTTGAATTCAAAAATTCTATTGTACCGTTAGTCCTTTTGTTCCAATTACTAAATGTAGTTACAAGACCATGCATGAAAAATAATAGTCTCGTCTCTTGTTTGTACAGTACGAGGAGGTTTTATTTCCTCGTAAGTGAATTGTTTTTGTTGTGGAAATTTTTAATCTCGATACAAACAGAACGTGCACCTAACTACGTGGCTTATGTATGTGTAGTCAGTCAAACGAGTAACTTTACAGCAAAACATACAAGAGCATAGATTAAGCAAGTAATAACAAATGTTGTGCACGCTCATTTCTCGCTCGAGGCTCCAAAATACCCAAAAGACAGAAGAAGCTCACAAACCCAGATAGTTCCAGTTCATCACTGGAGTGAAAATCTTCCCACAACAACATGCTGTTTTTTTAATTCACACTCACTTCCATATGTCGGGCATAACCTAATTTTTAAAATCCATCCACGCAACATGCATAATTACAACAAATTTGACATTCATTAATTAACTATTTTTCTCTATGCACGTTTCACTATCGTCTCACCTAATGCTGAAGCTAAAATGTGCGAAAAAAAATTGAGATAATCAATTCTCTAATAGGTGCAAATTCAAGGAGGAAGGAGATAATCAATAGATTTGTATTACAGCGAATCCTAGAAACCCAAATTCATGTACATAAGCCACCACTCAATTCTAAAAGTTTTTATTTCATAATGATATTTAAACACTTAAACAATATAATATGTGACTTTTTGTTTTGTAAAATACAATGCTTCACATCAATAACATAATTATAAAAATTCATAACAAAAGGTCATCGTGAGAATCTTGGGCCATCTGTCTTTGTTGTTGAAATATGATTTGCTAATTAGTGGTAATATAATCCATCCACCTGTAAACGCATGTCAAAGTGGTTTAATACTTTTATCAAACTAATCATCAACGTTTGGCTTTTTTTATTTATTTCTACTTTCATTTCTTTGTTTTTCTTTAATCCAGAGTAAGGGAAGGAATCCCCTTTCTCTTCCTTCATTCCCTAGCTTTCGTGCTGGAAAGTGGTGGAATAATGGATTGAGATTGAATTTAGAAATATGGTGATCATGATTACTGTAGTTGCAACAATCAACTTCATCATCTATTGTTAGCAAAATAATAACAATGCACTCAAAAACAAGTTCGTGTAAAGTTTATAAGACATAGAATATAGCTACTTCCATAGTGTATGCTGTAGCAATTATTTTGAGGATAAGGGCACCTTCGATAATGCTATTATTATGAACTTAATAAGTACTTCTATGAGCTAATGAGTGTGTATATACAAGAGGATAATAGCAGTGAAAAGGGCACCATTAAGTGCTTCAATTATATATTGAACCAGAACAGAACCTGTGCAAAACTACTGGGGAGGGTGAATTCATTCCAATATCATTGCTCATATCTTTTCTTTTATTATGGCAAACAAAGTTTGGAGAAGTTAACATGTGGCATATTTGGTGACTCAAAAAATGGAGATAAGGTTGGAAACAGATTTGAACCAACAAGACTTTGTCATAGGCTTTTCTTTTATGTTTGGTGTCAGCTTTTCAAATATGAACATGGTCAACAGTATATAAATATCATTAAGAAATTATAATTATGTGTTTTTCTCATGTATTACTCTATTTGTTAATTTTTACTTGACGAGGAAATTTACATTTCAAATGTATTTCAACATAATTTTTGTCACAAATATGTAACCTTTAATTTTAGTCCTGTAATTTTTATTATTATTTTAAGTTCAATTATTTTTTTTCCTGGGCAATATTGTATCTTAATTTAATATCAACTAGTCTATGTATTTATGCTATGTATGAGACCTTCTATACTGTGTACAGTTACTTTTCGGACAAACCTTATTATACATTATAATGTGAAATATTCATCCATTTTTATTGATAATGATTTCTAACTAAATATCCTTGTTTGAGTCTCCTTTCACATTCATGATATTTCAACATATAAGACTTGATATATTCATTTTTATTTTTTTTACAGATATTTAAAATAATACGATTTAATATCACTATGAAAGTTAAAGAAATAATTCTTTTATTTATTTTCACATTGTTAAAAAAATTTAATTATTTAAATTGGCCAAAAAGTAAACTACTTTTGTTTTTAGATAAATTATTATTCTTTAATTGAATTAGTCTCTCTCTCTCTCTCTCTCTCTCACACACACACACATATATATATATTCAATTCCTTTAATTCATAAGTAAAAAGAATACATTAATAATTTGCTTATATACATTACTACGTACTATATATTTTACAAATATTAGAATGATGAGAGAACACTCACTCTAGTGATACTATAACCACACCAAAAAACTATTTCAAACTTTTCAGTTATACAATACTAAACGAATTCTTTAAACGAATATTTATATATAAAAGATAGAATATACCTGTTATTAATTTTATTATATTGTTTAAAATTTAAGTCACTAAAATAAAGTTATAAGTAATGAAAAAAATTAATACTTAAAAATTATTTATAATTTGATTTTATACATTATATTTTATTTATAATTATAGGAAAATTTGCTTTTAAAGAAATTAAATTTATTTAAACTTATATATTGTTGTGCAATTTATTTGAATTTTTTTAAAAAATATTAATTTTGTTTTGTACTGATATCTTATTATATAATTTTATTTTAATTATACTTTATCGTAAATTTTTTATTTTAATTTATATTTTAAATAATCCATATTAAATTTTACAAAAAAAATCTTGAGTATTTATAGATTTTCATAGACACAAAAGAATATACAACTATTTTTTTCAACCGCACAGGACACAAATTTTGCCAAACTAATCAAATACGGACAACTAACACCTCCTAATACCTTTATTTGTCTCCATTTTTAATCTATGTCTTTAATAAGATAGAGTAAAAAATTAAATTACATTTAATTACATGAAAACGTAAGTTTAACTTATAATAATAGAATAACTAATTTTTTTTCAATAAATGCTTTATAAATTTAAAATTAACAATTGAAGTATATAAATATAAATATTAATTACTATTGTTATTATAAGATAATTTAAATAAGTAAATAATTTATTTTGTATAAGAAAATCTCTATCAAAATAAATAATAATAATAATAGTTCGATCATTATATATATATATATATATATATATATATATATAGTCCATACATGCATGTATGCAAATTTAATTCGATACTGAATATGATTGTGGACACATGCTAATTCTGTGCTATCAATCTCAATGACCAAAAATAATAAGGAAACATTAATAAAGTAGGTGTTTTCTTATTCCTGCTGGTTCTCACAGATTTGTCTCAATTATTCTCATGCATGAATGAAAATAGGTTTCGCCAGTTTCTAAAGTCGAAATGTCTATGGGATATGCAATGACATGATGCCAGATATTACTATCTTGCTGGTTCGTTTGTGGATATATTCACAAGGACCAAGTAAATTTTCCCTTCTTATTATTTGCTGAGTATAAAAATTTTTGTATCAACTCATCTACCGCATCCTACTTTGAATATAATAAGTAATCATGATCTATGGTTCACACTGTTTATTTCAAAGACAAGTATATATTAATGATGGCAACCCCTTACCCTACACTTCCACGTATGTAAAAAAACAAGATAACTTATTATTAATTTAATGGATTATTGTGGGGATTTAACATGAGATGGATTAGGTTTGAGATTTGTTTTGGTAAAAGTTGAAAAAGACGGAAAAAGACGGTAGCTGAACTCTGAAGGCAGCAAGATTATCGATGGCGGCTGGTAAATGATGAGATCCCTTTCATATATTTCATACACCACACATGCTACAACCTTTCGGAAAAGGAAAAGGGTTTCACTTTCTCTTTTGGCATTGAGGTCGGGACTTTTTTTTATAAGAGAAGAAGAGACTTCTTCTTAACATGGTCCCCTCTTAATTTGGATATTGAAATTTGGCCTACAAAATATAGTGTTTCGAGTTTTGCATAGTAGCTTCGTATCGTCTATATAGGATTCCACAACATCCTTTCTGTGATTAGTTGTTATAGGAGTCTAAGAACTCACCACGTTCCACGTATTACTCAAAATTGACCAGAATTGAAACAAGCAGGAAAATAAAATTTTATATTAGTTGTGGAAGACTTTTTTTATTGGTTTGATACGAGCTATACAGAAATTTTATGACTTCTATATCGCTTCTTCAACTAATGTAAACATAGCATTATTATATTAATTATAAACACAAATAATGTAAAAAAAATTAAAACGATTAAAAAATTATACATATTATATCAATAATAAAATAAAACTGATGTAATATCAATTAATATAACTTAAAAATTAACTAGTTTTTCATATGAATATATGATTATATAAGTATATATTATTAAGTTTTTATTGTTCAAGATAGAATTGTATCATAATTTCCAATTGATGAATAGATTTCAAAATTATTTATTTTTTTATTTATTATTTAATTAATTTGAAAATAATTTATTCAAATTCAAAAAAGAACACTAAAAATTTAGAGTTTATAAACTAAATTTAAAATAAAATATTATAATCAAGTTTATATTTTTGGCATTCAAATTTTATTTTTTAACCTAATTCTATTTTATATCTTATATTCAGTGTTATATATATATATAATTCAATTAGAAAAATATGAAAATTATTATTTAAAAATTAAAAATATAAAAAATTTGAAATTTTAATTGGATTACAAGATTAGCTATGAATAAATTTATACAAATAAAAAAAATAAATAAAAAAATAGACATGAATGTTCTTTGAGTGAACAAGATGAATAATAAAGAAGAAGTTAAGATTATTGTTTTGATTTGTAAACTCATGACGATGAAAAAAAATTATAAAACTAAATAATTTTATTATTAAGAATATATATGATTGAAGTCAATAAAAAAATATTTATACGAACTTAAGAATCTATCAAGTGAAAAAGATCTTACTAGAATAGTTAATACAAATTATTTTATTAATTTAAAAAGTACTTCATTCTTTAATTTATTTTAGATCTTTTAAAATCCTGAGTCTATTGGTTACGGATTTTGTGATAGTTTGTATATAAAAATATCATACAAAAACATCTAAAATCTCTAAATTCTCAAATTTCATGAATTTTTTTCTTTTTCTTTCTCTCATTGCATAATAGCATCAATTTTATGCTACTGTTTTCTATTGTTGTTTAGTTATCTTTTTCTTTCCCGACAAAATGTATACATATATCGATAGGGTGGAGAAGTGCTCGATAACATCCAAACCGTTAAATTGATAAAAAAAAACAAAAAATAACCGTTAACCAGAAACTTTCATTATGAACGTAGTAAGAGATGTTTCTATTCACTCCTCTCAAAACCAAATTGCATTGTATATTAAAGTTGCACTAAAAATAAATAACTCTAACAACCTTTTCCATCCTGCGTTTCCCACATAAAATTCTTTCTATTTATAAAACGTTGCAGAAATTGGACATTATTTTACTTTTGTTTTCTCTCTTCTAGCATGTGTGAACCTAAAAAAATCATTTTCCTAAAACTTTTGGATGAGAGGAGGGATGATGAAGAAATGTGAAAAGGTTTATTAGAAATGAACATTAAATCTAATTAAATCCTATAAAATTATTTGCAAAGTAAAATTTCACATAATTTAATATTATTATATTATATTATCTTTGGTCCCTCATGTGATAAACATTATTCTTTAATGGTACTTGTTTTGTTCGAATTGGATAAACTCTACCTAATATAATATAGTTGGACTCCGAAGGGTACGAAGGATGCATGAGACAGTCGTATAATAATATTAACATAGGTCCCTCACAGAGGAGACATGAAAATCTTTTCGACTTTTCTAAAATCTTTTACGGACACAGAAAACGTCTTCCAAGTTTTCCATTTGGGAAAACGACGCCCAAAATCAATTTCCCCTCTCACTCAAAATTTAGGTTCTCTTTATGTGGCCATGGAATTGGTGGGGTTTGTTTTCCCCCATGAATCAAACACAAGATATGGAATTGGGTATATTGTTCTTTTTTATTTACATAGATCTTTTGTTATGTGATTGATTAATTAATTTAGAACATATGATTATTTGGTCTAGATCGAGTGATAGATGGAGCAAACTGAGAAATGGGACCAATAATGAGGCATGTCGTGTAGGATTTGGGAATGTTCCTCCATGCTGCAATTGGATCCATTACCATGCAAGTGTGATTTTCTTCTTTCTACAATATGAATATAAAATTTCTGCACATAATCGAATCCAATGTTCGTCTTTGTTTTGAGAATCATGGTAGTAAAGACGTGGAGGTTTCTTCTTGTAGCAAGGTACTCTCCACAATCATCAATTTGTATTATCAAATTCAATTTTCAATTCACCTATCTTAGACCGCTTAATACCTTGTCGGGTTCGATGTATCAGTTCATGAACAGTAACTACAGGACAAAACACTCAAATTAGTTTTTCTTTTCTTCTCCATACATATGAACTTAAAGGTTAGGGTTTAAATATATTGAGTTATATTAATAAAGCTAAAATTTATTTCGTGAAAACTAATTTTCTGACCTTAAGATTTATATGAAATAGAAAATGCTGAATCAGAAGTAAAAGCTGCTGAAATTATAGAAAATAGTTATGTGAAAATTGAGTTTCTGACTTATTAACATGATGTAACATTCTATTTTACCTCTTTTATTAGTTGGAATTTGCTACAAATTATAATTTTTTGAATTAAGTTTATTAAATAACAGGTGATATCCTCCCAATTTTATAATTTTTAACAAATTTTAACTGAAAAAAAAAACAATATATATATTTGAAAAAATTGTGTTCGAGAATGTGATATTTAGACTCCTCATTTTTCATTTAAGAGAGTGATAGAAGAGAGAAAAAAAGGGAAAAAATATAAATAATGCGAATATTGAATTCATAATAAATATAATATAATATTGTTTCTACTTCTTGTTTTTAAGTGTTAGCTTTTTTAGTTGCCAGTTTAAAAAAATTCTATTTACGGATTTACTTACCGTTTTAGAGCTGAAGATAACAATAGTAACGTATTTATTAATTTTTCTTTTCACTTAAATTTAATTTAAATTACACATTTACAACTAATATTTTCGAATTAGAAATGGAAACTAATATAATATAAAATTTAAAAACTATTTTATAAAATAAATAAAATCTTATTAGTAGTGAGTTATAGGAGATTGGAGAAGTAATGAATAAGTTGATCAGTGACGTCATCCATACAAAAGTTAAATGAAAGGATAGTTGGATGAAAATAAAAGAAAAATATTTTTATTGAAATAAATATTTTAATACAAATTTAATTAAAAATATTCAAATTTACAAATTACTTTTATTTTAATTAAGTTTTTTTATTTGTCCTATAGTTTGGATGGGTCATCTTTAAAGTTTTTGATACGATAACTTAGGACATATATTTCGTGCATGAAGAAGAAGAGAAAGAGATCTTTATAGTTAGAAAAAAAATAAAAAGAGAAAAAAAAAACATTTTAAAAAAATTGTTCTAGAAAACTCATTTTAAAAAAATATATTCTGGAAGTTAGTATATACATTTCAGAAAACACATTTTAAAAGATACTATTTACGTTATGAAAAATTCGTTCTAAAAGTTTTATTTTAAAATAAATTTCATGCATTCCATAAAATTTATTCTGAAAATATTATTATATTTTAAAAAAACATGTTCTATAATAAATTTCATAGATTCTAAAAAGTATATTCTTAAAAATTTTCTAGAACAAATAATTTAAAAATCATTTAAAAAAAAGTGTAAAATAGTATTTTGAAAATTGTAGAGTGCATGTTCAAAAATGGAGGGTGTAGGAAGTAAGATCTATAACTTATAAACAAACATTGGTCCACCTTTAAAAAATTGTTTGGATACTTATTTTTTGTTCTACAGTCCAAATTTCCTTGATCTGGTGTGGCATGGAGCACGAAAATGGTTTCACTTTGAATAGTATTTTCTCCACAAGAACGTGACTCAGAGAGGGATATATCGTGAACGCATTTTCCTTCTTCTATGTGATTGATTGTATTTTTTTATGGATTAAATATGTGGTTGGTCTTCACAATTTTTGCTTGTTAAACACTGATCAATATTTTTTTAAATTGATAAATTCAATTTCCAAACTTTTAAAAATAAGTGATTGTAGTCACTTTATTAATTTTATAACAGGATAAAAATATCATTAAATGTTAAATTTAAATATAAAAAAACTAAAGTCACATATATTTAAATGTTGGAGAATTAAATTTATTGATTTGAAAATGTACTTACCCAGAAAACACATTTAATCTTGTTCTTACAAGATAAGACACAATAGCAATATATTCTTACTCGTATTCTATCTTTTAAAAGTATGTCCTTCTTTTCCTTTGTCAGTTGATGTTTTTTTGCAAGTCTTGTTTTATGAATGAGTTTTTTAAATACTCAAGTTACTTGAGATTTTGGTATAATAATAAATGCATAGTTAACATTAAACACAACATATGCATGACACTGCCAGTGGAGTCTTCATAGGCAAAATTTGTCTTTTTCTATGCATAATCAATCACAACATTACTATATAATTAGAAAAAAAACTTGTGTAAAACGTGGAACCAAGTTTAAAACACTTAAAAACAATGTTATGGTTTCATACTTTTTTGACGGTGAAAGCCCATACCTTAAAGAAATGGGCCGAAAAATAAATGGGATATGTAAAGCCCATACCTTCAAATTTAATAACCTACTCTTTTTGGTCTCTGCCACACTTTAAATGCACTTTTTTAATTTGACACCATCAACAAATGCTACTGTTTATAGAAGCCTTTAGATAAGGTCAATTTTGTGGATTTATTTGCTCCTTTAAAAGAGTGAAGAGGTGTAAGTTTAGTTGAATTAATTGGAAAAATACAGAATATCTGAAGGACACAAGGTTGCATTGTTTAAATGGTATGGAACATGATGAATAGAATGATATTAAAAGTTAGTCCAACAAATTTTCACTTTATTTCATTTTCCATTATTCTTTTTCTCCCCTTTTCAATCCAAACCTTGTATTGGTATTGATAAGTGATTGGTTAACGGAATGTGTTATCTTTTTTGCAAGAAATTAAGTAGGTTTCTAATCTCGACAATATACTCATGTTTTAGTTTTTATAAACAAAATTCATAGTTTTAACCCTTGTAAAATTTGGTTTTACAATTTTAGTTTTTGGTTTTAATAGTGTTGTTTTAGTCCTCCTAACATTATAAAGAGATCCCTCTTACATTACTATATATATTCATTAAATTTTAATGAATTTAAATTATTTTAAGAATATTTTTCAGCGTAAAACATTTAATAGTTGATTTTGGCTTGAAACAACTTTTTCATTACAAATGTCTCATATACCACTTCAAAGTTAATTAAAAGATACTTCGGTTGTTTTCCAAATAATTTGTCCTTAAAATTTAAAAAAAATATTATTTTATCTATCATAACAAATATTATTATGTAAAATAGTCAAATCTAAATTAAAAATATATATAACATTATGATTTATTTTAATTTTTTATTAGAATAAAATTAAGAATACATTTTCAAACAGTAGCACAAATCATAATTTACGTTTTTCAATATATGGAAGAAACCACAGTTCATATTTTTTTCAAATATGGAAAAACTTATGTAAGTGGTCTTTTTAAGTATAGTCTTTTTTCCTGTATATGTGACAACCTCTGAAATTGGAAATATTGAATATTGGCTTAATTTTAATTTTTTTATAATAAAATTAGTTATTTTTAATTAAGTATTCGTTAGTTAAGATATTTTTAACTTTTATTTAAGTATGCTATCAATTTGATTTTATCATGAATATATGAAATAACTATTATTTTTATCTTCTTAAATGTAACTCGTGAATGAACTTATTTCTTTTGTAAACGTTTTTTTTTTTCAACCTGTTGGCTAACTCATTCTTGTAAAAGAAGAGAAAGAAAGATTAAACAATAAGTGAAAGGAGATTAAAAAAAGAAAAGAATGAATTAATTTCTGAATTAGAAAATGAAAACCAAACTAACACTCATTATTTCATTAACGACAAAACTCAATTAACATAACACTGAAAACAAAAATAAAAAATATTTTAAATATTCAATAAAACAACATTTTTTATTAAAAATTCAGTTAAAATACTAAATTTATCATACACTTAAAACTTAATAATGAATTAGATCTTCAATATTTCCCCATCCACTTCCGAATAAAACAAAATGTGGCACCTTGAAAACAATCCGTCAAGAATTGTTGTTGCATGACTCTTCAAAGCTTCCAAAGGTGAAGAACAGTTTCATTTTTTCAGGTTTCAATTTCAACAGTTGGTAGACTTTCTATCTCACAAGAAATGACAATATTGAGGGAACCCTTAACAAGAAAAGCAATGGGCCCTAATATCTTCAAATCAATCATTTAATACCCCCATTAATTACATTACTTACCACTACACTACAATACCATGCTCTTGCAGCAATTTGGGAGCAAATCATGGCCTTAGTAGATAGCTCCTTTTTTCTTGTTTTGGAGGGGTGAAATACTTTATTTTAATTACACGTTTTTTATTATAAATAGACACTTTTCATAAAGTAAGAATAAGTTTTATTTTAATTGAAAATATTTGTATTGGAGTATCGTCCTCTTCGTTGTAGGAATTTCCATACCCACACACATCACAAACCCCCTTTTTCCTAGGATGCTCTCGCCGAAAAAAAAAAATTAAAAAAGAAGCGCGTACTTCACAACTGCGCCACAGCGCGTGACTTCTCCGTCTTTGTTTAAAAGTAAAACACAACCAGTTGAGCATGTCTTACCGGTTACACTATTCCGGTACTCTACCCAATCTTCATAAACAGTGCACAGACATTACACGACTCACCATTTATTTTTTCACACATAATGTTTTTCTGTTTTGTACTATTATTGTTTTTTTTATTAAAAAATTAACCTAATATAGTTTTTATCCACAAAATTCAACTGTGATAAAAACTGCGGATTGAAAGAAAACCAAGATGAAAAAACTATATATCATGTTAAAAATCCTTAAAGCTTTGATGAAGCTTGAACCATAAATGATAAGAAGGTTTTCCCGTGAATCAGACGGATAATGGAGTCGTTGAAACTTATACTAAAACATGGCATCTGCATGCAATTCCATTGGAAAATATTGCTCCAAGACTAGCAAAACTGAGTGAATAATGGGTAAATCATTATTGGACTAATAATATCAAAACAGACCAGGTCTTTGTTGCAAAAAAAATTCAAATTACATGAATAAATTAAATTAAGGAGAAGAAAGCAAAGTGAATTGAAGAAGGGTAAAAAAATGACAACAAAATGCAAGTATTTAGTTACAAGCCTGCCTGTTTGTAGGGTAGTATATCCCTCCCTAAATTAGCTGATTATCCATCAAATGCTAGTTAACACAAACATGAACACCACAAAATTACAAAGCACAAAACACCCCATACATATGAAAATATACTATGTCATCTTTAATATACCACACCAGGCTAATCAGAGTCATTAGCAGTTCGCCAAATCATTGCATCGAATCTACGTGCTTGCTCAGTTCCTCCAACTTCTTCATCCTCAATCTTTCACTTTCACTCACCAACTGAACAAAACAACAATTTCTCACGTCACAACAAACAAAATTATCATCTATTCAAATCCAAATGCATATCACTCACAACATCACACTAACCTCCATTAACTTTGTGATTAGCTGTACTTTTTCCCTGTTCTTGTCATTAAAAGCTTCCAGGGCGTCTTTGTATTCTTTCTCCTGCAAAACATCAAAAACCAGATTTCAATGCTGTCTTCAATCAAATTTCACTTCCCGTATAATTGGGCACTTTGTAGCAAACTATTCAACAAGTATTAATGGTTTCTGAGAAATTCAATTAAGTTCACCTTCTTCTGGCAGGCGTGACCCAGTGGCTTTAATTCTTTGTTTACGGAATCAATCTTTTTTCGAACAAGTGCAACTTCTTTCCTCATTGGATCTGCCAGGGCTTCAAGTTCCTGATATTCCACAAATTGAACAAAGTTCCGGATTATTCAATTACACATCAATTTCCGTATAAATGACAAAATTGAAGAAGCTATAAAGGAATAAATAAGTATACCAACTTTCAGCATGAATTATTATTGTCAGTTGTTTGTTAAAAACAAATATTACAAAAAATTGATATATTGCCCAAAGAACACAGTGGCCAACGAAATCTTAGAAAGAAAATATATGAATTATTTTTTCATAGCCCGACACGGCTATCTGACAAGAATATATTCAAGGGAACAAGAAAGTTCAAATTTTGAATTCTTTTCCTCAAAAAACACATCGGAAAATAAAAAACAGAACGTTTTGGGGGCCGAAAACCCACTTTGTCGAGACCAAAACCACAGATCGGGCATGCCCAAGAGCTCTAGATGTTCTCCAAGCCTCTGTTATTCTCCTTGTTACAACATAACTCGATTTAATACAAAAATTATGAAAAAGACCAAGCTGTTTCCATCAAGAGCTTCTTGACTTTATAAATAAACCAACACAACCTCGTTAAAAAAATCCTATTTTTTTAAGAAATAAAAACATAATTTTCCCATGCAAGAATTGTTGTTAAAAGGCCACAAACACTGTTCTGTTTTAGTCCTGAATTAATTATTCGTACCTTGGCTAGGTCAAATTGTTCAAAGAAAAAAAGCAAGATTTTCAAGAAGGGGCTAAGGGGTTGAGATGAGTTATGAACAGAGCAAAGCCAAAAAAGGTTACCCAGTTAAGTAAAACTGAAAATTGAGAGAAAAGGTAGTTAATTTGGAAAATAAATGGTGTGAGAAGGTGAGATACCTCACGAATGGTGGCAAGACGCTTGGTTTCTTCCTCAACACGACCCAACTGAAGCTGAACCTTTTCTCTGACCTCCATCTTCTTCCTCTCAATCTCCTCCTCCTTGGCCCTGAAGGTGGAGAGAGCAGACCTGGACATCTCTTCATCTTCCTTCGACAAATGGCTGCTGAAGCTTAGGCTCCCCGAATTCTGTACTACCAACTGGTTGTTGTTGTTGCTCTGTTGCTCACTCTGCATCCTGTTCAACTCTAAACACAAACCCTTCTTCTTCCTTCAAATTTTTCTCTGCGTTATCCCTTTCTTTCCCCTCTCTCTCTCTCTCTCTCTGTGGTTACCCTTTTCCTTTTCTGCTTTCTCTTTTTTGTTTTGTGCTTTGTTGGGCTTGAAATGATGAGGGTGCAGAGGTGTGGTGCTTCCCCTGTTGCGAGTGCGCGTCTTATGTAGTAGAGTGGAATGTTATCTGGGAGGGTTGCCCTTTGTTTAAGGCCTTTCTGGCGTCAAACCTTCTCACCTTACCCCTTTTGCCTTTATGGACCAAACATTTACTTTCAATTTCTAAATTAATGCAAAATCTCCAACGTTCGTATTTAGATAACAAAAAAATATCAAACGAATTTAATTTCCACAACAATCATTTTAACTTTTACAACAACCATGTTCAATGAAATTATTCTCCTCTGTACTGTAACTATTTTTTACGGACACAGTACACAGTTATTCATATTATTAACAAATATTTTTCTATACTTTTCTATCACATCACACAATTCTTACTCTATTGTTTTTATTTTGTCGTTAAAATTTAGAACCACCTGTCACCTTTCGTCTTTTCTTCCTAGCTAAACAAAGAATGATAATAAAATATTATTGAAGGATTTGTGGGTGACCTGTTCCAACTTACCCTCTTCCGTCACAGCTTGGCCTACCCTTTTGAAACCCCAAATAAACATGACCAAGAAAAATAAAAATAAATAAAAAAAGACAAAGATTACAAAAGCACAAGCTGATCGGCCCAACTGCCAGACCATCAGTGATGATAAAGAGGAAGTGGCCTTCAACTTTACTGAAACAAAGATTGTTGCCTTTGCTTTGGTTTAATATCATTCAATTAATCCCTCACCTTACCAATCTCAAATGCTACCACAATAGTATAACTGAACAACCTTGGAATTTGGGCATGGACTTCCTTCCCACACTTTCTTTCTAAAAATGACTTCAAATTTCTTCCTCGGCATAAATGCACAAGTTGCTGTCAATTTATTTTTAACAAAATGGCTACACAACCTGCACTAATCTTTCCTTCATGCGCTGTCACTTCCTTTTAGTAATTAATAACATTATTCACAAGTACATCAAATTTTCAATGGTGGAACATTTTATGCATCTGCCATGGCCATGCTAATAATTCTTTCTTTATTATCTATAATGACAGGTAACATACAAATTATTAGTTTTAAGTTTTACCCCTTAAATTGTTACGATGTTAATATTTATAACATTTATTATGTGTATAATTGGTAATAAAATCCTGTGTCCTAAATCCGTTTTTTAGAATGTTGAATATTCGTAACGAGGAAGATCTCTATTATTTTTTCAGGTATGGTTTGAGTCAATTGAACCCAAATCATAAGCGGCACAATAATATATATGAGTGAATTTGACTTTCTCTAAATAAACATTTAAAGAAATGAGGGAACTCAAACCTTAGTTTTTTTTTTTTCTCAACTTATTATTCTGGCTGAAATACACGATGAAGGAGGAAACAGTACATGTAAAGAAATGGTTGAAGTAAATGTAGAAGATTGACAACAATATGAACGATGGTATATATTATTGCTCGTATTTTGAGACTTGCTCCATTACATTCATTTTAAATTGGTATTGTTTGACCATTAATGTTTCATGGCAACTATTTTTCCTCCAACAAAAGGTTTTAAAATTGTAACTGTTGCGAGTTTTCTTTCTCAATTGGCGGCATCCGGCTTCGATTATATTTTTATGATTGTTCTTTGTTTTATTTACCATTCTACCATGCTATATATCTAAAACCTTTATTCATGTTTTAAGAGATAACCCTAATTTCAATATAATTTATCTTAATTGTCATCCTATGATGTCTGTTTAAAGACTTTCTGTAAAATGCAAATTTGACGGATATGAGTGTCGTTTCCTCTGGACTTGATCACAACGTCATATCATTATCATATGAAGATGCTAGCTATGCTCTAGAAATTGAAAGATTTTTTCTCAATCTGCCTTGTTTTAGTTACAGAGATGTTACTCCAACCAAACGGATAATATTTTTGGAGTCGGCAAGGCTGTTAGATATCGTACCATGTTTTGGCGAAAGCTTTGTAAAAACCAAACTACCAATTTCAACAGCAATTACTTCCAAGAGAAGAAAAATGATAACATAGATTAAGAAAGGAAAGTAAGTCAAATTTCTATAATAAATTAAAATTAATTCGTGTCTCTTAACCTCTAAAAAAAGCCTCGTCCATTTCTTTAAATTCTGAACCTATTATTTATATATATATATATATATATATATATATATATATATATATATATATATATATATATATATATATGTGTGTGTGTGGCAAAATGTAGAGTTAGTTTGAGCTAATTTTAATACTATTTGAATTTTGTTTTAAATATGAAAATATTAACTTGATATATAAGAGAATTTAACCTTGTCAAACCCACTTGAAATACTCTTTTATTATTATTCTAACTTATAAAGTTTATTTGAATAAAGTGTCTTCTTTAACTCATTATCTTGGGTGACTTAGAGGTTATGAAGAAGGCTGGAAGGGTACAAAGGCATTCGAATAATAAAGTTAATCCAGGTATAAATTCCAACAATAAAGTTAATACAGGTATAAATTCCAACAATAAAGTTAATACAGGTATAAATGAGAAGAGATATGAATAGTTCTCTTACCTGAGGGAGATGTTTCTCTATTTATAGAAATGATGTTGAGTCATTCCGCTGTTCATCGGATACAATAGCAGACCCATGGTAATAAACATTTTTAGTGACTTAACTTGCGCTTAGTCTCGATAAGCATGATAATTGGGTTTGCTTCATGGATGAGATGATGAACTCGGTTGGTCCATTTCTGCCCTGCCAATAATGAATTTGAAACCGACTTATCGTAGTCAGATTGTTCTCAACCTATAGTACAAATTTGTTTGTGAGGGTTGATATATACATCTCACAAAGAAGAGATTGAGAATATGCAAAATGTGGTATTTGTTTATACTCTACAATTTTTATTAACAAGTTTTATAAATTGTAATATAGTGACAAGGTTGTTGTACCATAGTCAAATAAATTCTTATAAAAGTAAGTTAATGTTTGAGTATTTTGAATAATATTAATTGAGAATATTATTACTTTTTACTTTTATCTCTTGAACTAAACTAAGTTAATATGGTGGTATGAAGATGTATACATAAATAAATATCAAGATTAATTAGAAAAATAAAAATTATAGTGATTAATACAAATTTTCTCACTTAATACCACTAATAATTATCATCCTTAATAAATAATATTTACACAAACCCATACTAAAGAAAACTCATTACTATTACTATAGAGGTGTTTCTCTTACAAGTAAGGCTATTATTACTCTAACACTGATTTGATTATTGGAGAGTTTTTGCTGGTATCCTTCATTTGAGTAATACAGAGAATATTTGGATATTTAGAGTCAGTTGCATAATAGCAAAAATTTCATTTTACTCATCTTAGTCATCCATCTCGTCTACTTTAAGAAGACATGTAAAATGCATATGTGAGAGTAAAGGACGTGTGTTCATAAATAAGATTTTGTATTATTATTCTGTTTTGGTTGGTAAACTAAAAATTTCAACTAACTCTATTTTTTTATTTTAACTCATTCATGTAATGTGTACTAGTCAAGAAAATTCAAAAAGAAATTAACTAGGTTATAAGAATATGATAAATTACGTAAATGTGTGTATGAGAATGAGATACTTGTACATATATCAAATTTTAAGCAATTTTCGTCAGACTTACTATGTAAAATTTTTTGTAAACTGAAAATTACATGTTCAAACCTCGAGATATGATTGTTACCGTCCATAACTATATATTCAAAGGTTATATATTCAAAGGTTATATATTATGAAGTATGATTACTTCTTTATAACTTTTTGCTTAAACAACATGTTAGTGTATTATGAGTTATATTTAGCATTCACATAAATAAACTATAAGTTATTTTTTTAATCTTTTCCTACTATTTAAACTAAGATTCAATCATATTAATAAAATAAAAGAGACCTTCAAGTAAAGAAATACCATACCCATATATTGTATAATAATGAATATTTTATTCAAAACTCCTATTCCAATTGCTATTATTGTTGGGAAGTCTTTGAGATGGTATGTCTTTATAAAATTTGAGACTTTCAAATTTATAAGTATATTTTAAATTGAGACTAATATTCTCATACTTCCATTTCCATTTCACATTTTAGGTGTGGTTAATGTATTCCACAACTCTCAATTAAATATAATTCATAGTTCTTTCCAGATTGATTTAGGAAGTCATGAAAATTTTTTTGGGTTGATATTACCCGTTAACCTTGTTATGGATGGAAGGTTTGAACAAAAATTTAGTTGTAATCAAAATTGCACTTGTTAATAAATAAGTTTTTGATCTTAAATTAAAGTAGGTGAGTTTTTATCTTAAAACTAAGGAAGCAATATTAACTTTGTTAATATTACTTTTTTATTTATTATTATTTTTAAAAAATTATATGTACTTTTTTGTTTATTTCAGGATTTATTATATTTTTTCCTTGTTATAAAGAAAAAAATAACAGTGAATAATAGTTAGATAATTTTTACATAATATAAAAATGATTATAGTAGATGAAAATAGTGAATCTGAATCCACCGTAAAAGAATTCAATTATTTCTTGATCAATTACAACTACAACATTATCATCGTCATTCTAAATTATTATATCTTACAGTTCTTTAAATTATTATATCTTACTGTTCTTTACAAGTATTTATAATTATAGCTGTGATCACTTATACTTTTCAAAACTTGTACTTGGTATGTTTTATTATAACAACAGTGTTACTAATATAATAATTTGTCGTGATTTGCTATCATCTACTACGTTCAAATGCGTTTAATCATGACATTTTTATTATTATTTCAATCTAAGAGTGGAAGTAAAAACATTTTGTATTAAAAAAACCTATATATGCAATTTTTTTATTCCATTCTAAAGACTTCTTTACTTTTATTCTCATTCATTAATAAATTGACTTTCTATCAAAATTTTGGATGATGATATTGAAATAGTATTTCTTGCCATATCCTTTGATACTCCTCGCATTTTATAAAGTATTTTCTCAAGTTTAGCAAAACCTGCCTAATATTGGGAAATTCCTTTCTTAACTCGCATGTGTTTTAGTCAGTCTTATTGTAACTGGTTTTTTGAAAATATGTGTACCAATATTTATCTACTTTACTGAATATTTCTTAACCATTTTCAAAATCTTGCTTCTATTTATCTAAGTCTTATCCAAACCAGCTCAAGTGTATGAAATGTTTCAAACACAAATCCGATTATCTCAATAGAATGTTCTCTTTATTCTTATTGTTTACTAAATTTGGTTATTTAAAAATTATAATTGATGATTATTTTTTATTACGTCTTTGTTATATAGGCGTACATGATAAAACTCTCGCTAATAAAGTAATTCAGATATTTTTATCAATATAGATATAGATATACTATAAATCTAATTATAAAATGATATGTACAAATTTTCATATGTTTAGGACAGAACAAAATATCGATATTTTGATATTTCATGCAATCGTTTAATTTTTTAAAGAATATCAATTCTTATAATTGACAGAAATACAAAAAAAAAAAAAATCAATAAAATCAAAATTATCTTAAACGAATACTTCTGATAATGTGAGTATTTTAGAGTATTTCACGAAATTTCAATAATCTTTCTTGTCATTGAGTGTAGTAAATTAATTAACAAAACATTATTTTTTTATACTAGCTAACAAAACATTTCTATGTCATATAAAATTTCTTTTAATTATTCAAATCATCTTTTTGTGTTTTAATTTTTTTATTCAGAACTCTAACATTAATACTTTTTTATTAATTAGTTTTTTAATTATATAATTTGCCAAGGAAAAGGTAATGTTTCAAACTAAACTTACAATTAAATTTTCTTTCGAGAAACCAATGCTATTCGGTAGTAATTTATGCTTCACCTATTGTAAAAATCACGTATTCATTATTATAAATAGAGAGCTATTAATGAATACCGCAAACACAGTAGTGTAAATACCCTATTAGTTTTCATATTTCTTTTATCTCTTTTCTTATCGTATCAAATTAAGGAAGAGGAGGAAATGAAGGTGAAAGAAAAGCGGAGAATAAAAATATATATTAAATTATTTCGGGGGAAAGAAATAGAAAAAAATTAAAAAATACAAAATATATATGTATTTAAAAAGAGTTATTTATTCCTATTTTCATCTATAGAATATAACACAAAGGATAAATACAAGTTTTTTTCATTAATGAATCTCACGTAATTTTTCCACTTCTATCTTAAGAATCATGGAAGATATTTCCCTAACACTGCAAATCACTAAGTTTTTTTCTCTTCGCTTCCCAACAACAACAAAAATAATTAAACTATCAATTTTTTCTCATTTCCCACTTACAAAATAATCTCAAACAAACCACCCACTAGTTAATCTCTATTATAACAATAAAAAACCTACACTTTCTAAAGTTTTCAACTCAGTAACGCTCTTACACAACATTAACTTTAAAGTTAATTTAGTGCAGTAATGTTGTGTAAGAATTCAGTGCAGTAATGTAGTGTCCTTAGATGTTTTCTGATAATTGAAGAATACATATAAAAAAGGAAAATAATATAAACTGAGTAAAGGTTACATGGATGGAAAGTGATATGTATATATATCCAACTTTACTTTAAAGTGACATGCGCCGAAAAACACTGACAAAGTTAGGTTATAGATTTAATTTGTTAAAATGATTATATATAACGTCATGACTATTATTATTATTATTATTATTAGTGTCTTGGATATTTGATTTACTATTGCGGCCATTATATGGTGCTGATATTGCCATCACAATGGTCTTTTATTGTTCTGGTGGAGCCATGGCAATGTCAGAGATCAGAATGATGAAAATCACTGTTGATTTAATAACTGACAACTGTTTTGCTAAATATCATAATGCAGTCATTAATTTGTTCTGCTTACTGCTTGCTTCTTCATCCCATTATGCTCTGCTCTTGTTGCTATCACCCCCTCACTCCTCCCATCACTACATTACTGCACTAAATTCTTTAAAATGCTAGGATAAATGTTTTAAAAATTACACACCACCAAGTTGTTGAAATACAATCTTGATTCACTTAAGTTTTATTTCGATGGGAGAGACTACAAAAGAAAAAAATAAAAATTTAAATTGTTCAGAATATGAGAAAGTGGAAAAATAGGAAAAAGTTCGAAAATGATTTAATTAATATGATATAATAAAATATTTATATATTAATAATATTTCATTTTTTATATATTAATAATAGAAAATAAAGTCTTAAATGAATTTTAGAATACTTTTAATTCAAAATTAGAAATAAAATAATTTTCCAATTATAATTTAAGCGATTTTATATTTTTTTTTTCTTTACTATATTTTTCCTCTCTTTCACATGAAACATTATTTTTGCCTTTCGTGATAGGCATACAAAAATAGCTTAAGTCAATTGATTCAGCCTAAATCCACATGATAAAATGCAAATATTGGAGTTTAAAATTTAAGCATGAATAAAATGTGTCTTTTAGTGACCTTGACCCTCAAAACTCCATACAAATCACACTTTCATAGATTATACTTTTACACGCGACTATATATATATATATATATATATATATATATATATATCAACTTAACCCATCATGATCAAATTCAGTTAATCATGTAAAACATTTAAATAATTCAAGCACTCATTTAATCCTTTGTCTCATTTTAGAAATTTAAATTGAATATAGTATTTTTGGTTTTGATGTGCTGTTGTAGTCTATAATCTACGTTCTACCTGTTATCGGTATAACTTAAAGCCTTTGGATTTTAAACTTTAATTATAAATTAAATATGAGCATTTTTAGCATAATTTGGATATAGACAACATAAAAGTTGTTCAAAATGGATTTTCAACATACTTAAAACTTGTTTTAAAATACTAAATTAACTTTGTTTTTTTGCATAACGTAATAACTTTATATGTGAAACATCCGAAATCTTTCAAATGATAAGTAAAATTTAAACTTTAAATTTTGAGCACGAATTAAATATTAATTGTTTTTAAGCTTGATTCAATCATATATTTATAAAACTACACAATTTTCATTTGACATAGATTTAATGTCATGAGACTATATTAAATCTAGACTATTTGGTCCAAGCACCGTAGCCCATGATTCACAACAAACTCATATTCAGTTCGGTTCGAACCCTCTTAATTAAATATAAGTCTTAAAAGCTTGAACATGAATTAATTATTGAAATTTTTAACTCAATAGAATAATCATGTCTTGATTAAAATCTCACAAAAACTTATTTTTATTACTTTGTTTTATTCGGATTTCGTTTTAAATCCTCTCCTTACTAAAACTAAGAAATAAAATAACTGAAACGGAACATCAAACTTTCTTTCTTTTTCCTGGCATGGATGTTACTCCACACGATAAAGATTCAGAAATTTGTTTAGGCCTTAAATTTTTAAAAATTATAAAGTAAAAACCACCTAAACGGACCTAAACTTTTCAAATCTTGCACCAATGTGCAAAGCATAATCTGGTATGCGAGTGTTAAAAACTCTCAATCAATAACTAACATGCACGGTTTGACAAATAAAAGTTAAAAGTAATTAAATAGGTAATTTCTAAAAAGCAAATATGAATTACAGCATAATCGAGATCATTAATATCTAATATCATGCTTGCCCAACACCAACTCCTAACCACACAAGAAATAACAAACTCATCAAACCACACAAGAAATAACAAACTTAAATGATATTGAAAAACTTCACCAAACACAAGTCGGGATTAAAATAGCAAACTAAGACAAATTACTTAAAAATTTGAGAAATTATTATTTCGAAGAGTAACAAAATTTGAGAGAATGAGAAAGAAATGATATAGGAGGTTTAGGTGCAAGAAGGAAGAAAATATATAAAAGAGTTAGAACTTAGAACTTAATTGTAGAGAACGATAAATTATCACCGGCTATGAAAGAGAGAGCGAGGTGTAGAAACTTAGAACCTCAATAATGAAAATGGAACCGCTCACCACAACGACAACTTGAAAGAAATGCAAAAACAATAAAACGGAAAACGATGGTAAAAAACAAAGAAAGACGAACAAGACATTTAATAGAAAAGATAAAATGAGAACTATAAAAAAAATAAAGCGGAGAGAGTGAAAATACAAAAAAAAAAAAAAAAAAAAAAAAAAAAAAAAAAAAAAAAAAAAAAAAAAACTATGAAAAGACAGAACGCAAATATAAAGTTTGGAAATTCAACATATTAAAGAATTAACTTTTTTTGTCATGTACGTGTCAAGTGGTTGCTTACTCAGAGTGTCAAAAAAAAGTATCACGCCTCAAAATAATACTACACAAAATAATAATAATAATAATAATAGTAATAATAATAATAATAATTATTATTATTATTATTATTATTATTAAAAAGTCAAATAGTTTAGTTATAATATTTTATGGTTCCTGCAATTATATCAATTCACATGATTATTTTGTAAACACAGCTAGTAATTTTGATGAATAACAACTTTATATTTTGACTGTAATAATACTTACAAATTAAGATAAGGTACAATTGAATTGGTTTAGATTGAGTAACCTGTCTACATACTACTTTTTTTATTAAGTTGTTTATATAAAAAGTATTAGTAACAAATAGAAAACTGTAATTTTCAATTTTGGAAGCAAAGTTATTGTAAACCCAAAAACAAAACTACAAACTTACTACCTAACTTTGTTTGGAAGAGAAGGACCAAGTCACGATTTCACAGGTAAATGAATACGCGTATGAGTCTTACGTTTGAGCTGAAGGTTTTGTCGTGAAGTAGCATAGAAAGAAGAACACACAGGTTTAGTATTAGTATTAGTTTTAATGTATTCCTGAACAAGAATTAAGGAAGACGTGAAGGTTAAGGCAACGTTGGAGGGGTTGTGTTGCAAACTTTGGACAAATATTGCACCCTTTCTTCTTTCTTTCCGATTCTCATATCATATTGGTCTCCAAAGACAGAATAATCGTTATTCTTTTTTTCACTTTTATTTTGAACTATTTTTAGTTTTGTTTTTCTTTTGCCATGATTGAATCAGGTCTACTTTAGATCTTCGTAATTTTGGTTGATAGAACTTTACACGTCCAAAACCAATATTAATCACACTCCTCATGAGTCTCTTAAATCTCTTTCTTTCTCGTGGTTGGCGTGGGGGACCATTAATGTACTCTTTTTCTTTCCCAACATGAAATTCTTAAATGGGAAAACAAAAACATAGAACAAGGAATCTTCAAGTAGGGGCCACTTCTCTCATGGTGGATGCCCAAACATTTGTTCGGAGCATGGGATATTTCAGCTAAACAAATTTTAATTTATTTAATTAATTAATTAGCTACTAAAGTAGAAAAAGTTTACCACCAACCCACCAAATAATGAAGAAAGCACGATATTGAGGCCATTAAACACCTAATGCCTACGTAAGCATTTTGGATTCAGTAATAAAGAGCGCGCGTTTTTATATTTGTCTTCAAAGGAATGAATTTGGATTCCTTTATACATTCAAAAGTTTTAACATTAAATCATATTAATTACTGATATTTTAAAATGAGATAAAAATGAATTATTTTTTTATAAATTATATATAACTTACGTACCTTAATTGTATAAAATGTTAACTGGAATGAATAAATTGATTTTTAACTTATATAAAATAAAAATTTTTTTTTTTTGTTCTAGGGTTATATTTTGAAAATTTTATTTAAACTCTAAATAACTAAACATGTCATGCTCTAAGACTGGTGTTCATGTTAGAATGTTAATAAAAATGTGATTAATCATCAGGTGGACATATGCGCCTGAAAGTTTTCAAATTTCTCGATATAGTTAGCAGTTTAATATGTGTGTATATATATATAAAAGGTAATGATGAATGGGTCTAATTCAGATTCTGTCAAAGAAAAAGTCTAATTCAGGTTTCATTTCAGCAACAATAGAATGAAAAAATGATGTTATTTTCGATAGAGTTGAAAGCTAGAGCCAAAACATAGAAAATCCAAAATTGAACTGGGATAATATTTAATTTATATAATCTTAAGTATCACTGTTTGGTTAAAAAAAAGCAAGAAAAGAAAGAACTGAATAGTTTTACACTCAGTATATACTGGTATGGAGGAAAGTGTGAAGGAGATGAAAGTATGAGTGTATGTGAGCTTTCTTTACACTCTGTATCACTCAGAAGCATACAAGAGTGTTGCTTTCCGTAGCCGTTGGGTTTTTGGATTTAGGTGGCTCTTACGTTACACCCATGACAACTGTTTTTGAAAGATTCTCTTCAGTTCACATATTTCTATTATATCAATTTTTCTTTTCTTTCCATTTTTTTATTCTTTGTTACGTAATACTACCTATATCAGCCTTCTACAAATATGCTAAAAATATATCATTGTCATTTCAATATGTTTTGAAGGTACGTAGGTGTGATTCTATTTCTACTTAAGTTCAACCTTTCTTTTTCTTTACATTTAACATCCAATAGCTCAGATTTTAGCATTTTGCCTTTCTTAATAGTGGGTGTTGGGTAGACTTTAGAAGATAAAGATTGGAATAATTAACTAAAAATATTTTTTTTATGATGATAAAATCTATGTTCAAACATTAGGAATATTATTGTTGAAATATGAAGCAGAGTTAAAGAATGTCTATAAAGTGCACTTAATAATGTAATTTCCTTTATAATTTTGTTATCTTTTATTTTAAAATGATTAGTTTATGTAATGATATTATTTTTCTTTGTTCTACTTTATGTGATCTTTGAATTTTTATTCTTTGAAATGCATATAATTATTGGTGCAATCACTAAAGAAATTATTAAATTTTGAAATATTTTCTTTATTTTTATTTGATTGAAAGAATTAATTTTATGCTCTCATCGATCATAACATGTTTATCCTTTACAAAAGTGTTTTTATTGTACTTGCCATATTTTCATGATTAGTCTCATCTATGGGTTGGGAAAATGCTGTCATAGTTTCACTAGTGAAATGTTTGGGCTAATATTAGGCCCTATAATTCTTCAACACTGAACGCACCATTTGTTCTTCGAAGAATGGAAACAAATCAGGTCTTTGGGTTGTATTTGCGTTGTTTGAAATTTTCTTCGTCTTTTATTTTGTTGAAGTCTCTGTCTCTTCATCTACTCGTGTGTAAACAAAAATCTTTCTCATGACTCATTCTTTTGACAATTACTTAACTATTTAAAAAAAGAAAAAGTCTGGTACTTTGTTTCTTTTGATTTTGTAGAATAACTAAATAAATGAAATTAAACTATGTTTTTTTTAATTCCAGCAGTTTAAATTACACATTTTTCACCTAAGGTTTACTTAAATTGTGATCTTTTGTATTATTTACTCTAAATGGTGTAATGAGTAACACTGTTCAAACCATATACAACTACAAAGGTATTAACTTCTTATATCTTACTACTTTCTTCCTCACCACATTTATTTTATAACTAATTCTCTGGAATATAAAAAATGTATTTTGAAAAGTTAATTTCAAGTGAGATAATAAAATTTTAGGAAGTGGAAACGTTCAACTATAAGGTGTGTGTTGGTTTAAATATTACCCATTTCCAAGGCCGTTCAACGGGATTGGGCCAAGCCTATGAACTGGAAATCAATGGAGTTTAGAAAAAAAAACACAGTAATTGAACACATGATAACACGTTATTTTCGCACTTTATCTCGTTGTTTTCCAGTAATGTTAATATATCTTGCAATTTTATATTGGATTGTAGTTTTATGGGTTTCTTATATTAACCCTAACTTATTAAGTAAATAGTAAGATTCTTTTTTCTATTTATACTTCTGAATCATTAGTTGACCGATGCATTGAAATCATGAAAACTAAGCAAATATTAAGGGTCGTTTATTAGTTCGTACAGTGGGTCCAAAATATTGATTATATGGCTGATAAAAAAACAACATATGAATTCAATAAAACTATCTGAAATATTATGTGAAAAGTACACGAATATATACTTATACTTGAAACTGAAATTGATTAGAGAGTTAATGCAATTTTTAAGGACAGAAAATATCATTTAGGATTTAGGGGTAATAGAATAAATTACTCAAAGTCTATAAAAAAGCATCTTTCTCTCTTGGTAAAGATACTCAACTTTAAATGTTCCAACTAAATGCATTAAACACCATATCAAGGCACTTATTGTTAGAACAACTTCTACACCAATCTTTTATTTGATATTTAGTGTGTTCATTTTTTTATCCTATTTATGGTGATACTAAGGTTGCTTATCACAACGCAAATTTAGGAGAAAATTGTAGTTGTGGCTTTAAATGGCTTCCACTTGGCTGAAAATTATAGAGTTCCAAATTTCAAGGGTGTGCTTCTACAACTATTATTATTAAGAGATTAAATGTAATCCATTATACTCTGGTTGGTACTCTCATTAACGTAATATTATAATTGAAAAAGGAGACACGTTGCACTTCATTCATTTGGGTCCACTTTTGTTGTTTAATTATATGTTTATATCTGTATTTGTAAATAGTGTCACCAATTCACAAATTTTATGGTGAACTGGTAAAAGACACCCCCAATTAGATAATGTTTATGCTCATATTATTTTTATAGTGGACAAACTAACTTAACCTATCCACTTATGATGGATTGAGTTAAGTCAGATTTTAATTCTATGAGTTTGACCCATCTATATACTAGATAGGTGAGTTATAGACTAATTTATCTTTACTAGTAACTTAATTATTTCACATGTAAAGCAAATACAATTGTAAAAAGGAGAAAGAAAACAAAGCATAAATTTGTTACATTCATACTTTAAATTGTATATTTTTTTTAATCGTAGTTTTTTTTTTTATTCTCTATCAAATTGAGGGACATGTACGTTTATGATCATTTACCAACTAAGGATTTATCGTTGAATATTCTAGATCAATTCAATTTAGGATATACTTTTTTTGGTATATATACATGTGTTCCACTACTATCTTAGTATAATTTTAGAATAATCTACTGAATCAAAAAATAGAAGAACCAAACCAAAATTTATTTCTGCAAAAAAATAAATAAATTAGGAGATCACTCAACCAAGAACCTTAGAAATCGCACTTTGATTTTGTAATGTTTGGGTCAAATCTACAAGAATCTAAGGCAAATATTTGTTTACCAAGACATTTTGGAGGTAAAAAAAAATGACATTCTAAAAGTCTTGAAATTTATCAGAAACTAACAATTATAAGAACTTAAAAGCTCTTAATTTATGACACATGGTTTTACATAAGATCCCTAATACCGATGGCAATATAGAAGAAGTAGTAAGATAGGGAAGGACCACCATGTTTATTGAGGAATAAAAATATGTAGTGAGTTGTTTTGGTGAAATACAAGTATACAAATAATTATTACAGGTTGAACGTTGGAACAACCTATGTATGTATGTATCATGGTCCTACCTCCTATGGTACCACTTCATAGTGATTATGATTTGTCTCCATGAACCTTAGACGCCGACACATTGTCACGTGGGACATCACATTCACATCACCCCTTTGCCGTATGCTGATATTTTTTTCATATTGAGCCCCACTATCTGCGGCCCAGCCCAACTTCAATTTCTCAACGGGCTTTCATTGGAATTCCCACTACCATTTCCACTTATTCCAATTCATAACTATATTCTTATCCAATTGAATATGCATAACGGTAAAGATTTAAGTAATTTATATAATACAATCTTAAATTTCATACCATGTTACTGTTATTATATAGTAAAAAGTGCACTCGTATAAATTGACGTGACTTGGTTCAACTTATAATTTTGGATGATCTAAGTTATTGAAAGGGTAAAAGGAGTGACCTTAAGTGGGCTAATCAATGGGTATATCTACCATTAATAGATCTGAGGGTCATCATTAGCTTATATTTTTCCTTTGGCCAATTCTTACGCTTATTCATAGTAAATTTACCCTTTTTGTTTTTTTATCTTATTTCTTTTTCATCTTTTTGTATTTTAAATTATACAATATAAAATATAAACATTCATATTTTAGATTAAACATGTTGTATTCTAGATTTAACATATTCAGAATATAAAAAATTATATAATTTTCGCTAAAGCTCACCACTGATCAATATAATTTACTTTTAAACAGTAAATTAGTTTTTATAATTTTTTAATTTTTCTTTAATAAATGTTTAATTAAGTCTAGCAAGTTCTATTATTTTCAACTTATTTTAAAAAAAATACATTGTCGTTATAAATTTAATATATTTGATAATAGCCAACAAACTTTATTTGCCAATTACTAAATTAAATGGTTTTGGTTAAGTTTAACGTTTCACATTTTTTAAAAATAGAAGTAATAAGGAGGACCCTGCTATGACCATGCATTTATTTTGTTTGATGACTGATGAACTAGTACTATCGAGATTATTGTGGTCATAGTACTACTAGATGTTCTTATAAGAATGAGATTATAAGGCCTATAGATAACATTTAAACCAAGGACTAACCCCCAAAACATACATCATCCATAGTTTATAAGGACGGATAGGGATAGTATAGGGTTAGTTTTAGGAAATAGAAAGGTGAAGAGGAAAAAAAAAAATGAGATGGGATAACCCAGTCCTTGGGGATTTTTAGTATTTTTCCTTGTCTTTCCCAAACAATGGTAACGAGCAGGAATGTATTGATATGTCTTGGAGAAAACAAAGATCAAGTACATTATTAGAGATGGAAAAACTCTACGAACTTAACTTAATTATAATAAATTTGATCCGAATTTATAAGATGTTTAATTATATAATTATTTAAAAAAATTAAACTAAATTATATTAACTTTTTGTTAAGAAGTTTGAACCCAAGTTCTTCAAGTATATATATAAGTTAAAAAACATTAACTTTTTATCATATATTTATTATTATTATTATAATTATTATTATTATCATTATTATTATACTTTTAATATTATGATAATAATAATATTAATCATATTAATAATAATATTAATATCATGAATAATAATATTAATAAAATTAATAAAAATAATATTAACAATAATACGAATAATATAATAATAATAATATTATTATTAATAAAAATAATATTAATATTAAAAATAATAATGATAATAATATTATTAACAATATTAATAATAATATTATTAACAATGTTAATAATAATATTATTATTAATGATATTAATAATCATATTAGTAATATTAATAATGTTAATAATAATACTAATATTAAAAATAATGTTATTGATATTAATAATAAAATATTAGTAACGATATTAATAATCATAGTAATAATATTAATAATAAATAATAAAATTAATAGAACTAATATAAATATGATAAAAATAATATTATTAATTACACAATGTTAATAATAATCATCATTATTATTATTATTAAAAATATTAATAATGATAATAATAATCGTAAGTAAATCTATAATTTCTTATTATAATAATATACAAACTTTTAAATGGTTAGAGTTTAAATGCTAAATTGTTTGTGAGATTTGAAGTAGAAGTTTATTGAGTTAATATATTGGTAAATTTTTAAATAAATTAATATGTTGGTTCAGTTTTTATCTTGAGATTTTTGAGTTAGAAACACATTTTTGACCTTATAACATGTAAAACAAGTGTATTTGATTTCAAATTTATGTTGGAATGGTTGAGAATTAATCTAGTTTGATTGTATTGCATTATTGAATTTTTATTTTCTATAAAATTATTAATTTGATCTGTTTTCTTCAAGTGATAAATTTCATTTAGGTGAAAATAAAATAAATTTATAAGACTTTTCTTTGACGCTTTCTGACTTAAGGAACAATTTTCGTTCAAGTCACAATTTTCTTGACAATTTTCTTGCTCAAGTGAGAGAAAAATAAAAAATAATCATTTTCTTTTTTATTTAAATTTAACCGCTCAAATATTTTTTTATGTTGAAATATGTATAAACAATAAATTTATGTTTGTATATTTATTTATAACAGTTTTATATGTATTTTATGGTATTGTATAAAATTTGAAATGTATTGACCAATACATGTGATATGCAAAGTAATGCATTTCATACACCACTATCCAGTGTGAAAGACAAAATTTATTAAAAAAATATATATTAATTTCATCGAGAATCTGATCACATAAATTAAGAGGGTGATAAATTAAATAAAGTTCTTATATTATTATTTTTAACAAATACAAGCTGTTATCATGATTTAAAAAATATAAAATTGTTTTTATTACGAATATGTTTGATTGGTCATATGTTAGTATATAGATAGGTTTCATAAAGTTTTGAAAAAAAGTATAGACAAATGGTTTTAAATAATTAAGATGCATTTGAAGATATTTATATTGGATAAGAATGATTTAATAATATTTTTGTGTTTATTTTTTAGTGCGAAAAGAATGAATTATGCTTTGAAATGTGAATATTTTATGATTGAGTATACATTTATCTCTTCATATAATAGTATTTGCTTAAGACTTATAATAATTTATAATATAAGACATATAACTTTGTTATAACTACATTAGAGATCTAAGATGTCATCCAAATGTCTTTAACACTAAGACCTTCTCCCAAACACAACTATGATAGAGATCACCACAACTTTGATGGTTGCTTTCAGAGCTTTTCAAAGTTACTCTGAACTTGACTGAAATAAAAATCTAAAGTGTTTGTATTCCTACGTAGAAATTAAGAATTTGTCACAAACAATTTTATTATAATTCAGTTTTCTATTTAAAAAAATATATTCCTACTCTCCTTAAAAATACCATGTAAGTGTATTACGATTTTAAAATTATGAAAATTAATAATTAACTTAGGATATTTGCTACGAAATTAAAAATAAAAAAAATTGTGAAGATTTTAATTTTCACATATAATAATAATATTATAATTTTAGTTGTTAAAATTAATGTCTTTAAAATTATATTTTTGTTAAATTTTAGCGTAAATAAGGGCAAATTTTCCAAACTAGTGCAATTTTCCAAAATGGTGTATTTTTTTTTTATTTTTGAATATGGGTAAATCGTGCATAGGAGACACCATATCATTGTGAAAAATATTGACCCTATTGCACGAATTAACTTTGTGCAACAGAGATTTTAATTAATGAGTTAATTAAAATCTATAACGCCATTTTAATGTGGTTAATATTCTCAACCCATTCTTCTTTTGTCTTGTGCATGTGTGAAGTGTTGTTACTGTGCAACTAAAATAAATAGACACTTACAAAGTTATTTTATATTTTATTTATTGATAAATATGTAATGGTTGAAATTGATTGTAATTAGGTAATTGAAATAAATGTGAAATTAATTATAATAAAAGATATACTTTAAAGAAAAGTTATCTGTTATGAATTTAGTTCCTAATATAGAAATAGATTTAGTTACAAATAGATGTAATTTAAAAACTAATAATAAATTTATTTAAAAAATTATATAATATTTTCAAAATTTTCTTTCTAAATTTATTGCTAACTTTTAATTTTATTTTAAATTATTTCTATATTAGTAATTAAATTCAAATATCCAACTTATACTTAATTTTGCTAAATATATTTTATTATTAAATTTTAATTTAATTTAATTTTTCTTTTCAACATCAAACTTAATCTTAATTTAATTTATTGTATAAATCTTATACTAACATCATTTTTTATTTTAATTTAAACAATAATCCCATCAACTATTTTATTTTAGAATTTAAACTGTTTGTAACTGTCTATTTATTTTAGTTGCACAGTAATAACACATCTTGCGAACAAAATAGAGAGGAATATGTTGAGAATATTAACCACATTAACAAATAGTGTAGTATTCTCACTATTTTAATTAACTCATTAATTAAAATCTTTGCTGCACGATTTCATTTAATCTTAAATCAATTTGAACAATAGGGTCAGATTTTTCACACATCAAACTCTCCATTGTTTTTACTACAAACATTAAATAACAAAGATTTGTCTGATAATATAATTTTAATTTTTCACAAATATATTCATAAATATTATTATGTAAATATGTTAAATTAATATTTAATAATTTTGAACAAGAAAATTAAGATCATCAATTACAAAAATAAAAGTTAAAAATTGACATTTGTCATTTTTTATTAAATACTTAAATAAATTCCTGACATTATTAAAAGTTGTTTTTTTCTTATATACACACATTTATCTTTATTTTCATTTTCTTATTATATTAATACTCTATCTTTTCTTTTTTAAATTATACTTCGTCTAATATTTGTAAGAGTTAAGTCGTGAAAATAGAAAGAGATAAAAAATAATATAAAATGAGATTATTTGAATTATGGTTCATATATAAAAAAATAAATAAACTTATTTTTTATTATTATTTTTATTTTACTATTATTTTTAATTATTGTTTATTATTTTACAATATAAATAAATAAAATATTACTATATTACCAATTATGTATAGTAAGCAATAAAATGTTATAATTCAATATATGCAAAAGATGATATTTTTTACACATTTTTATTTATTTTCGTGTTTAAAATTACTTTTTTTATTTTTTCATGTTTTTTATGAAAAAAAAGACATTTATTTATTTATAGGATTGTACAAGATACTTCATCAAATAAGTTAGATTGGACTAGGAATTTGAATGTGGTTCTGCTCTCAATGTCTCATCTTATTGGTGAAAGCTCTTCTCCACTTTGATTTCATTGTAGAAACACTATCATTAAGGTATTTCAATCAACAACCTCACTTGTCACAACAACTTCCCTTGTCACAATATTTCAAGTTGAACTTGATGTTATTATATTAGTAATATATTATTAACAAATAAGGAAATATTTCGAAACAGCCTAAAATGAATGAGTGAATATAGATATGATACTCCCCTAGAATCCAAAATCCTTAGGAGTCATCATCATTATGATTTTTGGTCAAAGAATATGCAGGGTATCATCATATCATGATAATATCGCACTGATGATGATGATGATGCTGATGAATGCCACCATAAGTAAGCCCCTCTCACAAATCTAGTTCAAAATTTACAAACTTGTTGTGTGTCTAATAAAATATAGACTTAAAAAAGTATCTAGTACTTAATAGAATATTTATAAAGTATTTGTCAATTTTAAATATTTTATTTTAAATATCATTATAATGTTAACAATAAAATATATTTTAAATTAAGATAATTATATTTTTAGAGACTTAATTTAGTTGAGTGACATCTTTTTTTATTTAATATAAGTAATTTAATTATATATATATATATATATATATATATATTACTTTTTAACCAATAATTTATTTTTAGTACTGTATTTAACTAAAAATAAATATGATTATTTATAAATTTATAATACATTAATTATAATATTAGAGTTTTGAATGTTTGTAAAATCATTTACTTTCTAATATATCACAATTATTAATTTTACCTCTAAAGGTAAAAGTAATAAAATATATTTAAATATATTAAAACTACATGTAATATTAAAAAATAGTATTATTCCTTTTATTATTCTTTATATAGTTTAAAACTATATATATAATTATTCTTTATGTAAAAAACGATAACTTTAAAATAATCTATGTAAAACATAAAATTATTTTAATCTTAATTATTTTATTATCTCAACTATAGTAATTAATTTTTAAAATTATAATATCAAACTTATTCTAATTAATAGTAAAATATAATTAAAAAATTAAAATTAAAATTAGCAAATATTTTTACACTAACTAGAAGCAGATTGTATAAATGGAAAAATATTAAAACAAAAATGAATTGGAGTAAAATAAAAAAATAATTGAAAATTAAGAAGAGAAAAAAAGAAAACCCTTGTCTCGATGTAAGAAGTCACGTGAGATGGATGGCGAGAGCTCGCGTGCCGGCGTGCCTCTCTTTATCCAACAAAAAATGTTAAAAAAGAAAGAAAGAGAGTAAATAGGAAAATGGGACCCATGTGCCAGACCCCTCTCATCTACTGTCACATATTTCAGTTCTCAGTTTTGAGATATGTGAATCAATGTTATTGCTTTTCTTTTATTCTTATTCAACTCTCTTTCTCCACAAACCGACGAATCAGGTTAAGTGCCTTCTGTGTCAAGGGACCCTCTCTAGATTCCTACATACTCAACCTAATTCTTTCAACAAAGTTTCTTTGCTAAAATAAACAAAACTAGTATCAGATTTCGAAGACTTATCTTTAGGTCAAATACTAAAACAAAGCTCTATTGCAATTCATTGTAGTGATTAATCAAATGTCCAATACATGTTTTACAATATCATATTTTAATATTAAAATATTAAACGTAAAAATGCCTCATTTTTTAAGAAAAAATACATGAAATTTAATATTATAATAATTTTTGTTGACTTAGATAAGCTCAAGAAAAACAAATAAGACATAATGATGGAGAATGCCGATGACATCAAATTTTTAGGATCTCTTTAAAGAGTTGATATTCAAAATGAGATGTGGAAAAGAAGAAGAAAAATGTCAGAAGTTACTCTTCCTCTCCCATTAGCCATGTAAAGATATTTATAGCAATTGGAATAGGTTTTATAAGAAATTGTAAATAGTATTTTCTTTTGTATAAATCATTTTATAACTGTAATAAATTTAACTGTTTATTTTCTTTGTATCTTCTTATTAAATATATGATTATATATGTTGCAATTAAATAATTAAGAAAAGTAAAAATACAAAATGAGTAAACAAAAAAAAGAACTAATTAATTTTTTTTTGGTGTATTCTTGTTCAAATGTCTTGTGGAGAAAGTATTTGACATTAGCCAAGTGTCAAAGAGATATTGATATGGGAGACCAAGTTTATTGGAAGTTGTTGAAAGATAAATGTCTATTCAACATGCACATTATATCATCCTACCAGGAAACATGACTTAATTTCCCATTCAATGTATCCCTTTTATAGTATGGGTTTTAGATAACCATCCAAAATTCTTAAGTTCATTTTAAATAAATAAACTTTATTGTATCACATTATTTGTAGACCATTCACATAGCTTCTTTAAAAATTTTGTAGATTTACTATGCAAGATTGCTATAAACAACCCACACCTTAATAAGCATTTCACTTTTTGATGTTTGAAAAATTAATTTAATTATTGTGATTAAATATTAATTTAATGATTTTTAATAATATTTTAACATGAAAAATTAATAACAAAATACACACATTATTTTAATACAAGTAAAATATTAAATATTAAAAAATGATTTTGTTAAAATCTTGTGCATTTTTTTTTGCTTATATTCTGAAATTTATTTAAATGTTATATTTTTTTTCTCTTTCGTGTTCTATCTTCTTCTCCGTCAACTCTAGGTGAAAATACTTTTTTTTTAATTGTCTTAAAAATCTATTATTATTTATAAAATCCCCCCTCTCTCCCACCAACTCACCAAATCACCAAAGGCATTATTTAATAACCATAACTTACAGACAAGACGCTTAATAAGAAAAGTTTGGCAACTGGAGTACCTATTACGAGTTGGATTGTTCAAGAGATTTATTATTTTTTTAATGTGTGTTTGTTTTTCAACATTTTTTTTTCAAGGTTTAACAAGAAATTTTCTTAAGGATGTTGTCTTCTTTCTTTCGGTGATATGGGACGTCACTCCAACATATTTTTGTATTTCTTTTTCTAATAAAATCATCTACATCAATTTAGGCATGTAAACAAACTTTAAACTTTGTTATATATATATATATATATATATATATCAATATTAATTATATATCTATTACAAAAACATATATAATTAATCTTACTTTTTATACATAGTATCATAAATATAAATATATATAAATTATATTAAGTATGATATAATATTGTATATTATAATTTGAGCGACTTAGTCATGATAAATAAAATAACATCCATTTTGTTTTACTTACTGGAGTGATTTGTAATTCAAAAACAACATCCTTTTAAGACTCTATTATTTTGTCGCTTGAATATTTAGTTATAAATGTCATTGTCACCATGCATTTAAGCAACTACTACTTTGTTGAAGAAATCTCAAAATACTTATTTTTAGGACACTTTAATATTTAGCCTCATGTCATGTAATGTCACGCATATGATGCATGTCAACCACCTTAACATTTCACTTAAGCGTTCAGAAATAAAATTTAAGTTAAAGCCGTGTTAGTTGGAAGTTCTCTTAAACTATATGTAGAGTGAATAAACTTAAATTCTCTTGCTTAAATTTGCAAGATATCACTTGAACTATATACATCACATTATTTGAGTGATTAATATATTTAAGTTTCATATATATATATATATATATATATATATATATATATATATATATATATATATTCATAAAAAAACGTTTAGACTACTGTTATTATTCCCTTAACTTATATTGAAACACATTTTATCCAATAATATTTTAAAAATCATTTTAAACCTTAAACCCTGAATCATTTTTAGCAATCCAAACATTTTAAACAAACATCCAAAAAATACAATTTCACATTGTACACTTTCTTTTAACCAACATAGTCGGAATAAAGGAGAAGAAAATGATTGTAACCTACACAAAATTTGATTCTCCTTACGAAAACCATTTATTTTAAAAATTTATTAATAAAATATTACTATATTTTACATATTCTATTTTTTATAATCTATAGGTATATGTTATTTGAGAACTTGATATTTAAATATTATGTAACATTTATCTATATACAGATTAAAAAATGTACACAGTAGTATAATTAGTTTTATGGACAATCATTCGCGCATTTTTGTATCAATGTTCTTATATTACAACAATTAAGATTAAAATAGATGAATTAGTAATTTGAAAGAAAAATCATGCAACTTTTAAAAAATATGTGATATTAAATTTGAAGTATCTACATATAATCGTACACAGATTTTCTGCATATATGAGCCCGCGACCAGCATTTGCATGCTCGCAAACAGTCGTCCGTTGGATATTTTTTGTCTTGCTTCAGTTTATATCTTTGCTTCCGTTTTAAGGGAAATACTAACGAGGTGGCAGAATGTGAAACAGAGGTTTGAAGTATGAGTGGCAGTGCATTTGTATACAGAGGGCAGTAAGTGAAGACTATAGGCTTTGGCTGTTCTTGATTCTTGCAGGATGCATGCACATTGGATTCTTGCGGAGGAAAGGTCATTAATGGTGTATAAAGCGCATAAACAAAGTTCATACATGACATGCTTATCATATAAAGTCACATTATTGGTGAAAATTTTGGATAACAGACAACAAAATTTCATGGATGACTTAATTGGTGAAGGCAATTAAGGCTCAGAGTGTGTAGCTTAAGGAATTTTCATTTTATAGTATGTTTTTTGTGAAATAATTATAGTTCTTTGTTTTGATGATTGTATTGGATGTGAATGTTCAGGCTCGAGTTTCACAAGTATATTATAATAAAGTAAGGTGTTCTAAAGGTATAATGAATAAGGAATGAAAAGTTTACTATGTAACAATTATAGTGATATGCCAATTGTGTATATAAATTGAGACATTCTTATTATTTCATATAAATTTTAAATTCTAAACCCTATATGTATACTTATATTATTTTATTGATAAAAAAATATATGAAAAATAATATATATTGAAGATGATATTTTTGTTCATATTTGTTTTATATTGTTGACTATTAAAATCCATTATTGAAAGAAAATATTGTTTTGGTTAACCCATAATTTAACTGATGTAATTTACATTTTAATTAATTAAATTGAATTAAAAACATTTGTAAATAAATTTAAAAAGAAAATAACTTTATATATTCTAATTTTGCTACTAGATAAGAAACTATTATTTTGCTTTTAAAAAATCAGTGAAAGTTATGAAAAAACGTTTTTATTATATTAGTAATTTCAAAACAAAATAAAACGAAATGTAGATTATACTTTCAAAATTATGCATAAGAAATAAAAGGAAATTGTTCGGGAGTACATTCTTGACAAAGTTTTTGTCGATTATAATTTAGACACAATTCCCATCAGCATTAATTATTTGAGTATATGCTAAATCCTCCTTGTAAATCTGGAACCGTGACTTTCTCTGGCTACAAACTTAACATTTAATATTAGACATGTCAGAAAAATCAAATACCTACATGCAACCAAGTCATTTCCAGGATTTCCACAGCAATAATAACATTTTTTTTATGTGTAAAAGAGGCTATTCTATATCATTAAATATCTCTTTGTTATATACTTATTAATGTTTAAGAATTGAAATTAATACATAAAAACGAATTAATAAATGTACATCAGAACTAAATCATCCTTAATTAATTTTCTACCTGAGCTAAAAATCACAGTATACAGGCGTGTTTATGTTTCTCCCACTACTTTAATTTAACATCACTTATAATTTACTAATGTTGTTAAAACCAAACGTTTGTAATGCAATATTCTTTTTCTGTACTTAGATCTTACATTAATTTATAAAACGACAGCAATTTTTAAATAAAATCAAGAACTGATAACATAAAAAATATGAACTAGTTTTATATTACATTATGTACAGTATGAGACAAAATAAAAAAAGAGATTAGATTAGAAGTGAAAATCCCTCGAGATGCTACATGCAAAGACCTATGTGATTAGACGAAAATCGAGATGTTAGTTCCTAAAAATGCCGAGTTTACAATAAACCTTGATGTTTAGTCGTTATAGTCAGTCCCTTCAGAGGCTCAAGAAAAAGTGAATAACGAAAATCCTCTCATCTCATCTCATCTCATCTCATCTCATCTCATCTCAGTTCATCATCTCATGCAGCTGCCATAGAACTGCACTGTCGGATTAAACCTCCCTATGTCAGTCTTCATCGATGTGTGTGTGACTCTCTCTCTCTCTCTCTCTCACCCTTTGCATTGTTTCAGACACCACATTCGTCCAAAACCAACTCATAAAAATTGTTATTGAATTAAAAAAAATGCATAAAGCAGATGAATATAGTATGATTGTATGCCACTCTAGTTTTATAGAGTCCTAGTAGTGATGGTAATAAAATATAGTAAAAAGCTTGTTTTTCCACTTGCAAGCCAAGCCCTATACTATGCTGCTACTACTTCTTCCCTCGAGTGGTATTTCCAAAGCAAAGCAGAAAGACAAAGACCGCAGGTTCTTTCTTTCATCTCTCTACATAGCCATTATTTTATTATTTTCTGCTCTTCTTTTTCCCCTCAACTGTCTTGTCTCACTGTCTTTTTCTCAAGTGCTCTAACCCTTCCCCACTGCCTTCAAAACAAACTTTGCAGGCTTGGTGTCAGAGAACCCTTCTCTCTCTTTCTCTTTCTTACTCATTCTCTCACTCCACCACCCTATACTTCTCACACAGGTATCTGCCAAAGATATAAAGGAAGCAGCAGAGGACACTGCAAAAGCTTTTTAAAAACTTGGTCTTTACACATCCATCACACCTAACGAAGTTAATTAGCCACACAGGAGTCACACGCTAATATTAAGCCAAACTTAATAGCGGGGGTTTCTTTCTTTATCTCTCTCTCCATGGACTTGCATCTGAAGCAATGGAGAAACCAGCATGAGTCAGAGGAACAACATTCTACAAAGATGCCAAAACTTCTCCCTGAATCCCATCAACAGCCACAAACACAATCATCTGCCTCTGCACTCCCTTTGTTTGTACCTGAACCCAACAGCAAAGTCAGCACCCTGTCAGATTCAACATTAGCAGCTACTAACAGATTTCCCAGTAAGATTTTTATTTTCTCTTTTCTTCCTTTTGGCAGAAAGAAAGTTTGATTAGCTTCGGGCATTAGTTGCTGCTTACTTTTCACGTTTGCTTCTTCCACCACTACCTTACCCACCTTTCTTTTCTTCACCCCACCCTCCCTTCTTTGGCTCTTACGTTTTCTCTCTTTTTTTCCCTTTCTGGGCTGGTCTCCTCTTTATTACACCTGTTCAGGGATGGGGAGCTACTTCAGCTTGTCTCAGTGGCAGGAACTTGAGTTGCAGGCTTTGATATTCAGGTACATGTTAGCTGGTGCTGCTGTTCCTCCTGAACTCCTTCAACCAATCAAGAAAAGCCTTCTTCATTCCCCTCACTATTTCCTCCATCATCCTCTCCAACATTACCAACCTGCTTGTAAGTTTCTCTCTCCACTCTTTATTACCTCTCTCTCTCTGTATATTCTCTACTGTCACACACCATTCTCCATACATTACAACATTTTTCTCGTGCTTTGTGTCCTTTCAACTTCCCCTAAGACCCTTTTTTAGTTTATTTTTAAAGAAACATGTCAATACTTTGTTTAAAGAAAAAAATAGTTTACATTTTGGACAATACATGTTGCATCAGTCTTGGTTTCATAGCCGATCTCTTGTGTGGAATAAGGAAGATGGTTGTGTTACAGCGAGCTTGGAAACCCAGTTGGAAGTCAAGAACGATGTTAGACAAACAAAAGCTATAACTATGATCTTCTTCAAATCACATCCAAAACCTAATATAATGACACTAATAGGCCAAGCAGTTAACTTCAAATATGTAAATATATCAAATATGGATGACCTACGAAAGAGGCCAATGACATCATCTAATCTGTATAGTCATCTTATGCAGTGGTTTTTATGTTAAAAGTTGTTGCATCATCAGTGTTAACTATTGGTTGTATAGAAGGCGAAGTTGTGAACATGTTTTGTTTGTTGGATCAGTGCTGCAATCAGGATACTGGGGTAGAGGAGCGATGGATCCAGAACCAGGGCGGTGCCGGAGAACTGACGGCAAAAAGTGGCGGTGCTCGAGGGACGTGGTGGCTGGGCAAAAGTACTGTGAGCGCCACATGCATCGTGGAAGAAACCGTTCAAGAAAGCCTGTGGAACTACCCACACCAAGTAGTGCTAATTGTGGTGGTGGTAGTGGTGGTGGTGCTGGATCTCTAGGACTAGGTGCTTCATCTTCCATTTCTTCACCGCCGCTAGCTAGTGCTTCTCTCAAGTCCCCTTTTGATCTTCTTCATCTTAGTGAACGGTAATCTTAATTCCTTGATGGCTTCATCTGTGTTTGTTTATGTGATTTGTTAACAAGATGGCAGCCTAAGGGTTGTGTTAAGATTTTAGTTTGGACTATTAATAATTATGATTTTGGAGTGTGTATTGTGTCTAACAAGGCAAATAGCTAGTGAGCTTTGCTTTGGAAAAGGGTGGCTAAATGTTAGTTCTATGTGAGCTTGATCTTAAATATGGTGGGGCATACTTTACTTGTGTGGTTTATTTTTTTTCCTTTTCTGTCAATGTCGTTTCTGAGATGAATTCATTGACGTTGAAAAAGTAAGTTTGAATTTGATGCATTCCGATTTGAACAAGTAATCTAAGGAAGGAGATATATGCTTGTGACTTATTGTACTGGTGCCTAACTCGGATAGGGACCCCAGTGAGGGTATGCCCACTATGTCTCGTACTTGGGAAATAAAGCAGGTTATTAGAAGAAGATGCCAAGTGGGATCTATTTACTATTTAATGTATCTTCAATGTAAAACACATAAGGAAACAAAGGAAAAAAGGTGACACATTTTGTTTCTATTAGTGTCTTGCAAACGGGTGTCTCAAAAAATCAATGATTAGGGGTAAGAATGAATAACTTTTTAATGAAAATAATGCAAGAAACATGATGATTGAAGTTGATCAAGAGCACTTGTTTTCATTTTTGTTCCTTAATTAGTATGCATTAATTTGCCTTTTTAAAAGAGTGAAAGGACAAAAAGATGTTGTTATAATTTATAGTCCATTAAGTGCATGCCAAACACACTACTTCAGATTTGGCACAAATAATCCCCAACCGTTCCTTCTAAACTAAATTTAGTAATGCTTGTGTACTTGTGTTGGACGACCACAATTTATAATTTTGTCACCGTTTTGATAGAAAGCCTCAAGTTGATATTTTTGCTGTCTTGTTACTGGGCCACATGTAGCTCCTCTGGGACCAAGAATGAAGACAAGAGCTTGTTTGAAAACGAAGATCATGTGGGTGGGGATGGCAGAACAGGTGGGCATATGCTGAGACATTTTTTCGATGATTGGCCACGATCACTGGAAGACTCTGACAACGTTGAAAACAATGCTGGCCAGATGAACTCCGCCACATGCCTCTCTATTTCTATGCCCGGAAATGCTTCATCGGATGTGTCGTTGAAATTGTCCACGGGCTATGGAGAGGACCCGGGCCCAAGAAATGGGAATGTGAATCTCGAGGCAGAGCAACTGCAGTTGAATTGGGCCGGAGGATGGGCCTCGGGTAGTCAAGTGGCTTCAATGGGTGGCCCACTTGCTGAGGCACTCAGATCATCCACTACAACTTCTTCTCCTACTAGCGTTTTGCATCATCACTTGCCTCCTGGTTCTGGATCTGAGACCAGCTTCGTTAGCACCTGAATTTAGTTTGTTGCTGGCCCAATTAATTTTCTGTTTTTGTTTTCGGTTAAGTTTCAATGTTGGAGCTTTATTGGACAATGGTTATATGTTGGTATCATTCGTATGGACTGCTGTTGTTTCTTAGTGTGAAATCAAAGGATATGGTTAGTTCACTGGGTTGCCCGTAACACTCGCTTAATCTTCCTGCCTTTGGTTGCGTCTAGTTAAAATAGGCAAAGATCGTAACAATTCTGCCCTCATTATTGCTTGTTTCTTATGCTCAAAGTTAAAAACAGGCAAAATGTAAAATGTAAAGATGTTTTCAACTTGTCCAATTGGAATTAATTAATTAAATAATTTCAATTTGTTTATTAATAATTAATTTCTGTATTTTAAAAAATAATGAATATTCTAAAATACACTTCAGCTGTATTAAATAATTTTTTACTTTAATTTAAATATTTATTATAATTAATTTTCCTCTCATTTTGTTTTTTAATTGAAGAAAACTTAATTTAGTCTAGGTTTTATTCAAAAGTTATTATTTAAAAAGCATAACCGCATCTTAAGACAATAAAAAACTTAAATTTTATTTTTAAAATATAAAAAAAAAATTATATAATTGTAAAATTGAATTCTTAAATTAAAATTAAAAATATAAATTACTGAAAAACTCGTTTAGTATAAACATAAAAAAAATCATCATGACCTCACTAAAGAAAAGTTGAAATCACGAGACTTCCATGAAAAAAATAAAATCATATACATAGAAACTTTTATTTTTAAAAAATAAAGTTGTCTTACAAATCGCAACTTCTATTTAAAAAAATTCAAGAAAACCAAAATCATCACAAAAGTTACACCTGTATAAAAAATAAAAAAGCAAAAATCATGATTTAAACGACGACTTCGATGAAGTCGTATACGCTCACCCGTTTACATAAATTTTTTAAAGATAACTAAAATCCGTAAAATCCTGGCAACATATAGGTGCAAAAGCCAGAACTCCGGGATCGAAAGTCTAACCTCTGCACCATTAACCATCGAGGTAGCATAAATATTTTCTTCTAGAACATCAGACTGAAAATCATTTGCTATCGGTCTCCACAGAAAAAGGAAACAGACAAATATGTAATGTGAACATTTGCTGATAAAAAAAAAAAAATGTAATGTGAACATAAACAAGATTCTTATTTTAAAAAACAGGTCAGGAAAGGAGTGAATGAGCGACCCTCTATGTAGTAAGGCAATTATTTATTTTCTTTTTTGACCACGTATGATGTCTTTATTACACGTACAGCTATCGCAACAACTCAACTTTTAAATATAAAGGAGACAATTAACGAAATAAAGAACCCAAAGCAAAACATCTATATAAGCCTCCTGCAAAATTTACCACTGTAAAAGTCCCTTGGAAGCTTCCAACTCTGAACAGAGCATACACTATGAAGATTGACATGTACATACGTACATCGAGTCTCAGGTTCGTTCGCAGATGAAAGCTTCGTTGATTCACATTTCTCAACCGCGATGCGACTTATACATGTCATGACATTGAATCCTAAAAAGTAAAAACAGAAAGATGGGAGTGATATCTCAACTTATTACCTAGCAAGGCACATGTACAAGATTTCGAGGCCAGTGTCCTGCCTCACTAAAGATTTCCACTTATTCCACTTTCAGATATGCTTCTTTGGTGTTTCAGTGCCGGTTAAACAACCAGACATTGGTTGGCTAGGTTCACTAGGGATTACTGCTGCCATTGTGCACTTGTAGCATTCGTCCCAGAAGCTTCTCATCAAGGATCAACTGGCTCTGGTTCAACTTCATCTGCAAGGGCTGGTTCAACTTCATCTGCAAGGTCTGGTTCAAGATCATCTGCTAGGGCATAAACCGCTGCTGTTCTAGAAGGTGCATACACAAGAAAGGATCGAGGTCGGTCATCATACCATCCTTCCTGTAAAATCACCGAAGAGAATTCATCGGGATAGTCAAAACACTAAAATCAGGTCTGCAAGAATGTAAAAGAACACGAATAGGAAAATACAAACAAGACACAACACAACAAGACACTTCGGTGCCCACGCCTGAGCATGGTGCACACTCAGAGACAAGTTTAGAGAAGTCCCATACAGAAGTGAAGTACTCAGCAGAGTGGTTAAGCCTATCGAAACCACCAAACAAGGCATCATCTGAATCCAAGACAATCTGGAAAAATGAAAGCATAACCCGTTATGAAACAAATTCGAGTCTCCGTAGTACTCTTGTATGATATTATCCACTACACGCAGATGATATACCTTATATTTCCCAGGGGTTAAGCAACCAACTCTGTAATCTGAATAGCTGTTGTTCCAATGAAAATTGAACACAAAGACGAGGTTGCCCCTTTCGAAGATTATAACTTTGTCTCCTTCATTTTTCCGTGAAATATATTGGTGCTCAGAAGTCATGAACTGCAGAAAAAAGGTAAGTATAGTTAACGAACCTGGGTTAAAAGACTATCTGTAAATATGAAACTTAGCTTGGACAACCATGTGTATCGAAACTGTCTTGGGAAAAACAAAAATTAAAATATCTGTGCTTTCACAAGTGTATTACTGTTATTATGATTATGACGACGATGATCATGGTACTGCAAACTTATGTGTGTTATTTCTAATGATGAGCAATAGCCATAAAAGCAAAGTTAGATGACCATCCAAATAAGACTTCATTAAATAATTCATTGAATAGGAAATAAGAGACATAACGATAAGAAGACTTACACCAAACTTTTCTTCTAAATGCTGCATGGCTCGATCAAATTCTTGCATCCCTCGATATCTTAAATAGTCTGCATCTCCCTGATTAAGCAATACAATATAAATTTTGTAACTTTTGAACAATATGCCTTTGTAATTATTTTTCTTATCTTTTCCGATAATAAGTATATTTTTTTTTTGTTTGATGTCAAAATAATGTAGATAAAAAGCAATACAAAACATATATTTTGATAGTTTTGCCTACAAAACTGAGATTCTATCAGGCAAATAATTAATCGTGATCTTTATTGGATTTTTCAGTTCTATATATAAACATCTTGTCCTACCTCGAGCACGACACTGTTAACAACTTCATTTGATTTTCATAGCATGCAATGCCTGAGATGTACACATCACAAACAATTCATATGCTAGTTTCTCCATTACTCCATATATTTCAACGGTTCAACTATATTATCTTACTTTAGTGACTGTCACTAAATCAGTATAGTGATTTTCAAGAACAAAGAAACATGCTCTATATTTCGATGGAGGAGGGATCCATACTGTTTCCATAACGGTTTGTAAGAAAACGGAAACAATCAACAATAGCAAAGATGCGGAAAGAGAACAACGTTTCCATAATCACTGCTTACATACTTATGAAGCCAATAAAAGCAAAACATATAAAATAAAGACTAATCCAACAAGATGACTAGTAGGGAAGACAGAACTAACGAAAAATACGAATCATTCCATACTCCACTTTATCTAACTGCCATCACCAAATAAAATACTTGGAACAAAGAATATTTGAACGAAAATTGTCCTGTAAAAAAAATACATTTAGCCTAAAAGAAAGAATAAGGATGAAGAAAGAAAAAGTTAAATGGTACTCATTCCTCTAATCTTCAAACATTTACACAAGTGATCAATCAGTATGGTTTATAATTCATCAGTAATAAGACACATTTTGCCACATAGTTCTTATCTAACTGAAATCTTAAAATAAATAAGCACTAAACAGTGGGAATATAAATTAGTAATTGCAAAGGTCCTGAATGAATCAAGAACTTACCAAGTCAAATCTACGCCTGCATTTATCATAACTGTAGTTGTTCCCTGGAATTACTGAGCCATTAGGAAGTTGTTGTTCACCCCTTGGAAAATCAATCCACTCTGAACAGAGCAACAATGAGTGAGCAAAACTTAATTTGAAAACTTCGAATCCAACTAGCCATGTCATAATTGAATATCATCACAAATTATGTTTTGGTAATCAAATATGCATACCAGGATGACCAAACTCATTCCCCATAAAATTCAAATATCCTTCACCACCAAGTCCCATGGTAATAAGCCTAATCATTTTGTGTAATGCTATACCACGATCTATACGAGGTGTAGATGGCCTGTCTAAAGACATGAAGTCATACATATCCTGAAGCAGGCAACAGAATATTAGTAAAATATAAATGTTCAATTGCAAACTGCAGCCGTACACTTTATACAGCAGAAACAAGTGTCCTTAAATGATTCGACAGAAGCAACATAAGAACCAAAAGAATTCAAGAAACAGCCAGCGAATTGGGAGATGATATATTGGGGATTCTTTCTAAAGTGATAGTCAACATCAGAAGCTGATTGCAAATGCGTATGATAAGTTTCCGTAAGATTTATTGTAGTCAAGCAAGCCTTTATTTATATGCTGTAAATAAGCACTTCAAATAGGTGATAAACACAATATATTGAAGAGACAAACACCTTGTCCATCAACCAAAATGCAATTGTCTTGTCACCAACCAAGGCCTGGTCATGACTCTCAGCATAAGCTACACATTTTTCCAGCCACCTTCTGTTTGTTAGTGTGTGGACAATATCACCCATTTTCCAGTCCTCGTCTTGCTTCCTACACGTAAAGGACATAACTTAAATCAAAGATGGATTTCTTTTCACACTACTAGCAAACAATAAAAATGAATGACAGTGGCCTATAGAGATGGAATCATGAGGTGGGGTTTAAAAGGGTTAAGGATTTGAATAACAATTGCACCCCGAGGGACACAATTTTTATTTACACTTGCAATGTTAAGACACAAGATTTTGCATCTTTTCCAACGCAAACAATTATCTAACACTCTAAACAAATTGGACTGCTACCTTATATATAGTGTATCCAAACAAATAATTACTCACAGTTAGATCTTAGATGCATTTTGGAGATATTGAATGAGTTTACTTGCAATTTAGGACCCTTTGAAGCAGGCATCTCAAAGCCCCCACTTTCGAAATGACTAACATATTCTATGAGCAAACTAGTAGCTGATGTGAGAATAACCATGCCATATTTGACTTGCTTGTACTGTTGATTATTAAGATTGGTACAATTTTTTGGTCCCATCGATGCAGATTGGAGAAGCATATTATGAGGATTTTATATTTAATAAAGATTTATATAGGATTTTATATTTGATGGAGAACAATAAAGAATTAAATCCGAACTCTCTTCTTGGGCGTAGTACTCTTCTAACATGGGTTTTAGACAATCTAGAGAGAAACAATAATCTCAATACTGTTTTATAAAAAGGTATGAACATATAAGGACCTAAAGGATATTTACAACCCGAAGACAATTAAAATTCTAGACAAATTATTATTCTAATTCTAATAAATATAAAAATTCTTGAAAAGTTACCGTTCTTAGTTCAATATAAAATCCTAGTTATATTTTTCTCTGTCACCATGTTCATTGGGTTTAACACAAAAGACTTAGTAATCCAACACTAAACAATATATCAATGGCTATAGCCCCTTTATAGTCCTTTTTGGGTCAATACTTCATTATTTTTAGCATTCTGCAATATCACGCCATGGCTTTCAGGATTTTATATAAAGGGTCAAAATTGCATAGCAAGAAGGCCTATTTTATGCATATATATATATATGTGTGTGTGTGTGTGTGTGTATTCATCTATCCATAATGAGTACTACTTATAAGAAACATAATAAGGTCTATCTCGACAAACTTATCTGTAAGGACTTTTAGGAAAGAAAAAAAGAAAATAAGATTTCCCATAAGCTAAAATTAACTTATACACAAGTAAAAAATAAAAATTTAGAGAAGTTCTATGAGAGTCCTACAAATTAGCTTGTGCATAAGTTAATTTTAGCTTATGGGGAAACTAATTTCAATTTTTCTCCTTCAAGTCCTTACAGAGAAGCTCGTCCAAATAGGTTCATTATACAATATGCTGTATTTATGCTCCAAAATAAAAGTAAAGGTTACTTGAGAATCTCAATCCACTTGTCTGCAATGGCCATTTGTAGGCGATAATCAAAACCAACCCCACCATCTTGTGTAGGAAGGCAGAATGTTGGCATTCCACTCACCTGGATATGGAAAGAAAATTAAATAGTCAACAGCCAGTTTTATTGAGTCATCATATAGAGGGTTCAAGTTCAATCACCATACTGTTCTTCTTTTTCATTAGAACAGTTACACAACCATCTATACTCCAAGGAAAGTCAAAATCAAATTCAAGAGAAGAAAACTACTCAACTCCTAAAACAGTTTGAATAAAATGTTAAAGTTGTACATCAATTTAAAACTTTCAAGAGGATAACATACATCTTCACCAATGGAAACTGCCTCAGGGAAGAGTCCATGAATGAGATCATTAGCCAGCATCAGGTAAACCACAGCATCAACATCAGTTGCCAAACCAAAGTACTCACTGTAATTTCCAGTGAACGCTACCTACGCCAAGATTCAATAATACAAAAGGCAAAGTTAAAATGATTAAGAAAGAATATCTAAGTGAAATAGAATCCTTTGCTTAAAAGTCTAACCATTGTTAGAATATGTTTCATTAGCTGTTAAAATGGTAAAAGTCCATTTTGTTGAAATTGCTAACACTACAAGGATAATTCTCAATTCCAAGTTCAATGTTTTTAGTGGGACCAGATGACAGGTGAAGATCTTCATCGTTATCTAACGGTATAATCAAATCATTTCAGTTAAGCAGGTCATATTCATGCTCATAATATATCAGTTCCCATGGATCCATCAAATTGTACAAGTTACATCACTTTTGCATTGTTTGCAGTCCAAAACCAGACTTGGCAAGGCCACCAAGGATGCAAGGAATGAATGGGCTTGCTACTCAAACGAAAATAACCCTGGAATTGTAGTCGTGGCTATGCCATGCATTGTTAGATAATTTTGATATCAACTTGTTTTTCCTGATTTTTGGGGGACTGTACTACTTCACACATATAACATGCAAGAAGAAAATTTTCTCTGATAAGTACAAGTTCTATGCTTCATTAGCTCTTTTATTTAGTCTGTTGTGGTTAAATACAGGCCTTTTACTCTTGCCCTTGTTTTTTGAGTTTGCCCTTGAATTTTCAGAACATTTGACAAATTCAAATATCCAGAGTAAGAATAAGAAAACAAACAAGCTCATGAAAGCAATAAATCTGTCCAATCCTATGCAACGTTCTGAGAAAAGTCTTAATGATATTTATAATTTCTCCCTTTTCTAATTCAATTGGCACTCCAATAATCCTTGAACACTTAAATAAGAACAAATGTAGCAAAAGTAATCTTAAAATACCAAGAGACTTAGAGGCCAAACACAAAATCCAATTAGAGTGTACCTGCAATCCATGATGAGTGTACATCATTGATGTAACGCCATCAAATCGAAATCCGTCAAACTTGTATTCATCCAGCCACCATCTCGTATTTGAAAGTAGATACCTTAGTACCTAAAATAAGAATTAAAGTCAGTCACTAACCATTGTCCAGAGGTATAGAAGAGTCATGATGAAAAATATTATCAGAACTAAGCCAGAGAATTCTGTGGAAAATATTATCAGCACTTACTTCCCAGCTTCCATAATTGAAAAGGCGAGAATCCCACATCCAATGATAACCTCGTGACCCAGGATGGAAGTAATGACCATCAGTTCCATCAAACATGTTTAGCCCATCTAATGTATTATTTGATGAATGGCTACATTCACAATATATTGAAAATCAGATCTAAGGTTGTAGGGATAAAACCTTAAACATAATATCATTGATGTAATGATAATTGAGGATAAGTTTGAAAGGAAAGAAACAGAGATATTGACAAAATAAGGAAAGAATAATAACTTATAAGGAATAATCATTACCTGTGTACAATATCCATCAGAACAAGCAGTCCTAGTTCATGGGCTCTGTCTATCAGAGACTTAAGTTCCTCTGGAGTTCCAAATCGGCTGCTAGGCGCAAAGAAATTTGTAACATGGTACCTGCACCATGCACAATACTATTACTATAATCAGACCATCAAAACTAAGAAAAACAATAAATCCTTGAGAAACCAGAAATATAGCATACAAAACTGCCCAATGGCTGTTATTTTATGAATCTCATGGGGACAATCAGCAATTTGGGAGCAAGAGAAAAGTGACAACAGAAGAGCTGCACAAAGCTGGAATAGTATGGAAGAAAAGTGAATAGTTACCCAAAGCTGGCATAATAAGAATGTTCTTGGATAGCCATAATCTGGACAGCATTATAGCCAAGCTTTTTAATGCGAGGTAGTACATCATCTCTAAAATTGGCATACGTGTTGATTTTTGGCTCCTGCACCACATGGTTCACAATATTGTTCATGATAGAAAAAAGAACTGAAACTCTAAATTTACACTTTTCTTGAGCTTTACAGATTTATCTCTAATCCTAAAAAAATATTCTATTATTTAAATTCAATTGACACTGACTGTACAAATGAGACCAATGTCTTCATTCATTGAAAATAAATTTTCAGTAAAGAATTAAGTTTTCTTTTACAAAATTTGAAGTGTTGATGCACATAACAAATAAACATTGCCCTTAGCATTTATGAGACTTGCAGTCAGATGTTACTAGTGTTACTTCTGCGAATGGTAAGGTGATTTCACACTGGGGACAAACATTAAAAGAATAAGGAAGCAAATAACCATTTACAGATTGAAATTTCTATTATATTTTGTTTAAAGAATAATAATCAAATTAGAAAGGGATCCTGGGAATGTCTTTAGGTAAGCCTAGTCACTCTTGCCCAAATACATCGACTATTATAAACCTTGGAAAGAAATATAAGAAATTGATAAAAAAAGAAATAAAATGAACAGTTTTATTCACAAGGGTCCTTCCTTTGTTACAAATCTTCTAAATCTCTGGATGAATTCTTCCACCGTTCTTCATCCTCTATGTTCCCTAACAGCTACTAACTAATATTCCCTTTATCTTACCTCCATGCAGCACCACCCAGTTGAAATCCAACAATGTCCATAAGGCTGAAGTTCTGAAATTCAATCCTAGTTTTTCCTATTGCCATTTTCAGCCGGAAGAGGTGAAAAACACCATAAATGTGGGCCTGTTTTGAGATGAGATCCTGGATGGCAAGTGCCTCAATCTGCTGGAGGACTAAATAGAGTTGCCGTCCTATTTTTTAATGGTGATTTATTTTCCTATTTGAACTTGCCCCCTTAATTCAAAAGCTGATCCCAGTCAGATAGATTTGTAACATCTCAACCTTTTAGACAAGGTTGGGCTTGTCTAATTAGGTCAAGAATAAGAGCCATCATCAAGAAAATCCATTAAATAAGGACTTAAACACTATACAAGAAAACTTTGCCTGTAGTTATTCAAGGAAACTTATGGCTAGTGTTTGACTAATTTACAGCTATTCAAATATGTCAATAAATGAAATAAAACAGCAAGTAAATCAGCTGTGCAGATCTGATCAAGTAAATATTATAGAGAAATTATAGGAGAATCAATAAGGAAGAAATAAATCAGGGATTTAGCTAATCCCGTTGTTAGTTGCTAAGTAACTTCCCTCCCCTGTTTCCCAAACTTCTGACAATAGAAAATTTAGTTTTGGGTGGTATCTACTTGGTAGTGCAATTCAATTTGGTTTCTTCTGCATAATTACAATCCAATACTCAGTCATTAATAGGGTGCACAGAGAGAAGCATTGCTTGGAAGCAATGACTCGACAGGGCTGTAATGGTAACCAATTGTCTTTGTGGTAGTAGGCATGAAGAAAAAACAGAGAATTAGTAATATGCAAGGAGGAAGAGGAATGAACCTGCATTATCTTCCCTTCTTCCTTGACTGTTATTTCCGTCTAAGTTTTCCAATGACTAATTAGGTTTTACTACTAGCGTCTACAAGCAGAAAAGGCTGCTATCATAACATGTTGGGGAGTCATTTGACATTTGGTCAATCATGACTAAAAAATGACCAAACTTTATGATGTAATAAGCCGTTGACTTTAAAATAAGGCAATACATATAGGAAAAGGAAATAAATGACTTATTGATTTTCATACAAAAAAAAATGATCTCACCGGACTACTCATTCCAACGTGTGACTCGTATATTCGAAGTGATTTTGGTCTCTTTGGCTGTGGATGTTTGAACACATATTTTTCCTGTAAATATATAAAATAAAACCACTCAACACAGAAGTGCACGGTAAAGAATTCAAACATAACTGGAATTACTGCTATAACAAATATTTTTTATTTGATAGATTAACTGGACTACCTTCAATATTATCATGCATTCTGCCAAAACAGTGTTAAATATCGTGGTATTCTCTATCTTTATATTTTCGAATAATTAAAAAGAGAAATTACATTCATCTTTCCTCCTAATGTAAGAAAAATTGCAATGACTTAAAAATACTACAAAACTGTCAACATCATCGTGAGTAGATCAAGAGAGAGGGTAAAGATACAATTCTAACTCAACAAATGTAAGGGAAAAGAGATATTTAGATTTGTCACCTCTTTGTCTAAGTGTACACTTACATGTAAGAAAACTAGAAACTTACCTCTTCTGGGGGATCATAGTATATTCCGCTATATGGAATTTCACCAGGAGCCTGTACGGAAAACTTGATCCAAGCAGGAATCGAGTCCTTGATTCCAGAGGGAGTATCTATGCGGATCTACAAATATATGTTTCAGATATTTAGTTCACACTTCACAGAGAATACTCACAGGCTTAGTTCAAGACATCTAGAAATTTTTGACATGCATGGTTAACCAAGTAAACAGTTCTCTAGCAAAAAATTTAAGCAAGTTCGAAAATATAGAGGACTATTTTCAGATATCCTATGTCACTTGCTAGTCAGTTGTGATAAAACCGAGAGCATTCTTCTATATACTCACAACTGTCAAAAAAATTGTTTTGATACTATTCATAGAGGAGCAATTACTCTTGAATAGAATACAAAGACTTAATAACGGACATCCTGATTTATGATGGATATAACTACCAATATAATTCAGGATCAACAATCCTGTAAAATAAATATTACATATACAGTCAGCCTATTAATCCTCCTAATTATGGAATGTAATTAAATCTCCTAATTATGTAATTAAAGGTGTACACAGAAATATTATCTTCAACATAAATCTAACAGATTCTAACACATTACTCATGATTCATTGCAACACATACACTTTCCAAAGCATTACACACATGGGAAAATGATAAGGAGGTGGGGAAGAAGCGCAATAAAATTAGTGCAGAAAGAAATACATAGGAAGCATGGGGGAGAAGAAGCTCATACGAGGAGAAGAAAATAAAATCAGTAGAAAAAAGAAACAAAAGAAACTTTCCGGAGAAGTAGCACAACGGTATGGAAGGAACCTATGTAAATGGAGATGGAAATTGAAATGCAAATGAATTAAAATGCAAATGCAATGCAAATGAATTAAAATGCAAATGCAAATGAAATTAAAAGGCAAATGAAATTAAAATGCAAATGCTAATGATATTAAAATGCAAATGAAATTCAAATGCAAATGTAAATGCATTTTGCACACTTTTTATATATTTTAGCCATCTACTTTTAAAATGAACAACTTTAATGCTTTTTTAATACATGTCTGAGCATAGTCCGCACAAGGCATGCTTATTAGATAGATTGGTACTCTTCTTTCACTTTTTATAAACTTCTAGATTATGTGTTTTTTGCTTTTGAAACAAGTAGGATGCATTATAGTTTATTAATAATATGAAACACGGTTTGGCTTGTGAAAGTATTCAGGCTTGTATATGGAACTATAAACCTGCTATGCCATATATCTAGAAGCTATGGATAGACCTAAAGAGCAAATAGCTGCAAATTTCAAGAATCAAAATCTCAATACAAAAAGGTGTGGAGAATAATTGATGCTCGTTGGAATTTGCAATTACACAAGCATCTTCTTGCTGTTGCTTACTACCTTAATCCCAAGTAACTACTATTAATAATGATTTTTATTTTAATACTTTTTTTCTTTTTATCAGTTATCATTATGACAAAAATTTAATGTGCATAATAAAGTTTTATATGGTTTATATGAGAAGAAATACCCATGATACTCGAGTGAAATCATCAATAAAAAATATGACAAACCAACAAGCCCCGGATAGGTTAGGAATATTAGAGGGTTCCCACACATCACTATGTATAAATGCAAAGGAAATAATCAATCTTTTATTACTAGAGGGAAAGTCAACATGCTTGTGCTTTGCAAATTCATAAGTATCACAATGAAACATTTTTATGTCAACTTTTTGAAATAAATTAGAAAACACAATTTCTACGGTATTGAAAGATGGATGGCTTAAACAGAGGTGGTATAACCAGATTTTTTTTTTCTTTATTGGAGAGAGTTGTTTCAGATGTCAAAGACAATTGGACAACACCTGCATGTCATCACTATTGACCCTTCATTATAATCTCATACAGGCAGTGAATTCTATATCATAACTAAATACTCAAACAACTAAAAATAAAAGTTATTTATTTGATAAAGAAATAAAAATAAAGATTATCAATGATTGTAAGAACATATATGAAGACTATCCAAATCCATCAAATAATATATTTAGGAAAAAAAATTACCTTGACTCGAGAACCATGAGGAATTGGTGGTGAACCATCCACATTGTTTGGCAAGAAAATCTCCCAAACACCAAACTCATTCTGTCAAGTAAAAATTACAACATTTAAAAGCTGCTAATAGTAAATACAATTGTCAATTAAGTTCAAGCAAAGATATACACTATTAGATCCAAAAATTCATTTGTACAGGGATAGATATCCATTAATACAAGAAATAACATCATTCTAGCAATATAATACAGAAAATGAAAAGGAGATGAACAAGGAGGAGAGAAGGTTAGATTCTTGGTCAAACAGAGGAAAGAATAGGAAGTTGAAACTACAAGATGTTCAATTTCGTATTCACATATAGGGGCTTATTAATGAACAAAAAAGGTATACTGAAGTTCACATGTATGAACTTTGAAGACCAAAAACATACCCGAGTCATTACATCTGCATTTGAATTCCAATTGTTGAAGTCTCCAATTAATGCTGCTGACTGAAAAACAATCAATAACATCCATAATGTTTTGGAGAGGAAATTAAAAAACAGATACATATTGATTAATTGTCTTGAAGTTTAAAGACACTACATACACAACATCCAAACAGTAGCAAATGTCAGATGGCAATGACTGACAAAACTCCATGCCATACCTTTATGGCGCCACCATAACTACCATTTGATAACATTGATCCAAAAAAGATTTTCTCCAAGCTTAATAAGAAAATATAGAATGACATATAATGGAAAGAGATAGAGGGCGCTGCTTAAATCATATATTAATAGTAGATTACAAATTAGGTCTTTCCAATTTAATCAAATAACTACATTTTCATTTTTAGGTAGCTAGTGATTATTATTATCATTATATTGACAGGCAGTTACCGCAAGTAGATTCTGTAATCCAATTAAAATTCAAATTTAACCACCTTATGAACAAGTATGTCTCGAAAAGCATAGTTCATTCAAGCAATTTAATGAAGTCCATCTAGTCCTAACTTAACTCTAACATATATGAACATGTTTCATTTTTTTTATTCTTATAGATATTCAAGTAGGCTAACAGTCAATGCAATACTCACGGATTGAGTGCATTGAGAACCTGCTATAACACTCTTGCCAAATGTATATTAAAATTAAACTTCTAAGTGACTCTGCCTAAGAGGCAGGTGTGCTCCAAAATAGTAATTATAAACATCAGGTCAAACACTTTAGATGTTTCTAGGGGCACTTTATGTCTTTCTTTTATTTGTTGAACTTTCACACTAATACAGATAGGAGTACCACAGTAATTAGATAATGACAGAAATAATTATATATACACAATGACTAACACTTTTGAACCAAAAAACTAGAAACACTGCTAATACCAATAATTGACTAGAAATATACCTTAGCTCCAGGTGCCCACTCTCTATAAGTAATGCCTGTAGCACTGCAAACAAAAGCTTATAGTCATTAAGGAACCATATTGATAAACTAGAAACTGGAAATTAGGGTGTAGAAATATGGGCATAATTTCCCTTTTTATGTACATTTACTGTTGCACCACTAACATGCATGTACTACGACAACCATTACTTAGTGTGGGTGCAATTTAGTTTATTTCTATGATTTGTTGGCTGCAGCGGGAGCTCCATATGGTAAGGACATTGTGTCTTGGTCTAGCATTGATTTAATATTGTAACAGGTCTTGGTTCGTCTTGTATCACTTATTTAAATATGTACGTATCCTTTTTGAGGAGCCAAAAAAATATTACTTATTATAAAAATTTAACACCAAAGGTGTAATTCACTGAGTCGTTTACTTTCTCTCTCCTATCATGGCCACAATCTCTGTTTTGAAGATCTGAAGTATGATTCTCACCAACCATCTCAATCTGGCCTAGCCTCTTACAATTTCCAAATACTAATATTTATTATCAGTTGGATTGCCTATTAAGGTTCTACAACTCTCGCTCCCAGTTGCCAGATTACTCCAATTCAAGGTTCTTTGATTTGTAGCATCTATCAATTATACAAGACTTGGTCCTCCTAGGGTATTTAATCTAGTGTATATTGTTTATTGATCAGCAATAGATATGTTGGATTGATGTATCTGTTTATCATCTTAATAATGACATCAATAATTTATGAAACAATATATATGTGTGTGTGCACATGTGAGATATTAAGCTCTAAAAACAACCATAGCACAGTACCTGCGTACGAAGCCAAATTTTTCATAGCCGCGAGAAAATGTATCCAAACCACCTTCATGCTTGTTAATTTCATCATGTAATCTTTTGTATTGTCCAAAACTGTGAATTAAGAAACAGCACTTAAACAAATCAGGTTGTCAATTTAGTTGCAGTACAGTAGGTATAGAAGTGGTAAAGTAGAGTGTGCAAAACCAGAGGTAATGTATGGAACAATATGAGAAATTGTTAATAAACAACTTATTAAACATAAAGGAAAAGAGATGTAGGATTAATCTTCCTTGTGTAAAATGAAGACATAGAATTGTATATTTATAGATATGAATCACACAAAAGATATGGGCTAAGCCCGTTACATCTAACACTCCCCCTCAAGTTGATGCATTTAATCGAATGTATCAAGTTTATTACAAATATAATCAATTCTAGGTCGTCATAAAGATTTAATAAAAATATCTTCTAATTGATCATTTTAAATTAACAAACTCAATTTTGATGTCTCAAGATATAATCTTTTCTCAATAAAATGACAATCAATCTCAATATGTTTGGTCCTTTCATGAAAGACATGATTTGAGCTAATACGAAGAACAATTTTATTATCACATATGAGTGTCATTTTAGTGACTTCTCCAAATTGCACTTCTCTAAGTATCTGCTTAAACCAAATAAGCTCACATGTAACTGAGTTCATAGCTCTATAATTTACTTCCGCACCAGATCTTGCCACAACAATTTTGTTTCTTGCTCTTCCAAAAGATCAAATTATCTCCAATAGAAACACAATACTCGAAAGAAGATCTTCTATCAAAAGGAGAACATGCCCAATCACCATTGCTGGATTGTGCTATCTCAGTCCCCAAAAAATATTTGAGTTTGTCAAGATCTTTGATTTGAAAGTGGTGACAAAGGTATTGTTTTACCAAAGAGATCTTATGGTGATCACTGCCTGTGAGAACAATGTCATCAACGTTTACAACTAGATAGATACACCCAACACTAGAGTGACAAAAAAATTGAATGACATGCCTCCCTGTTAGTCATTTCAATTATAATATTCAAACCCACTTCTTTATCATGTCAACTGTGATACTAATTTTTCTTCTCACAATCTTCCCCTACCCACCTCCATCCTCATCATCTTCTCTTCCCAATTCTACTTAAATTCCTCCTATTCTTTCTTCTCACTCTTCTCTGAAACCCAATCTCATCACTTGGTCACTAGGTTCAGATCTAATCATCCCAACCTACCAAGCATTATCCCTAGTCTCATCTAGAACCACCAAATGTTGTCAAACAAGCCTTGTTATTATCAAGTGAAATGCAAGTTGAATACAATACTCTAAGAGCAAATGGAGCTTGATCTTTGGTTCTTTTACCTCCTCACTAGACCATTATCAAGTGCAAGTCAGTAATACACAATAAAGTATAGAGAGGATTGCTTGTATTGTGTGACCTGTACACACGAGTACCTATATTTATAATGAAGAAGAGATACAATAAGGAAGAATAAAATCAATTGGTATTGATCTTGAAGGAGTTGCCTAAGCCATGTAATCTCACAATCAACTACTACCATGGCATGATGCTTAGCTTTAGCTCTAGATCTAAAAATTGTTTTCTGCCAAATGTTCCTCTAATTAGAACACAATATCCAGAAGTGGACTTCCAATCTGATGGTGATCTAGCCCAATTTTGGAATTTCCTTCATCCTTATATGTAAATAACTCATAATTTTGGTGCATTTTTTAGGTGACAACTTTCCAATGACTATTATGCGGATCTTTTAAGAATTAGCTAACCATACTAACTGCAAATGTGATGTTTATATTTAGAAAGTCAAATGCTTCCTTCTCCTATAGTGGGGTTAACTTACCGGAAATCAAGATGCTCACGGTGGGCTAGCAAAGATGGATCAATGTCATATATTCTCTGCCCAGCGCCAGGTGGGGGAATGGTCTTAGGTGTAGCTTCATCACTTGGTATCTTTACTTTCTTGCCAACAGATACCGGTGTTTTCTTGGCTGGAATATCAACATCTACTGGTGATGATGCAACAGAACCTAGCCCATCTTCAATCTGTGTGTAACTGCTATCTGCTTCACTAATGTTGTATTTATCCTCATCTTCCATGGTTAAATCCTCTAAGTTCTGAAAAGATTAAAAGAAATATTCAGCAAAGAATATTCAAAGAAATTTCCGATCTCCAAGAAATCCAATCTTGAGATTAATAATAAGTACATGTGGATCCACTGAGGTTATAACAGGAGTTTCAAGTTGATCGGTCATGGATGCAGAGTTATCTTGATCTTGAGGAATTAGCACCTTATCAGATTCAGCAATTGCAGAAGACGGGGAATCAGAATCATGAGAAGATTTTACAGCAAGGATTTTACCTGAAAGCAGACATAAATTATATCACTGAGGTGTTTTAAAGCAAATCATGTATATTTATAGATGCCTTTGTGTTCATCCGAAGTAAAATAGATATATAACATTATTTCCCTTTCCTATTTTTATTGATATCACTCAGATGAATCAGTAATTTAACCAATCAAATATCAATATATGGCCAGTTTCACAAATCAAATGAAACCAATTTCATACCGTGAGGGGTTGTCCAATCATAATAGCCATTCAGACTACAGATCATTTCCCTTTCACCATCAAACCTATGATTCAATCATTCAATTCACATTCTGAACAAACAAACAGAGTAAAGTAACGGGATTCAACTACAAATTTTGCAAACATATATGAAGGTCAAATTACTTTCACCCACATTGCAACCCAATGAAACAGATTTTGTCTAGAGTGAATCTAAAAGAATGACTTTATTATAATAGCTAATATTTACATTCTTTCTGTAGTTTATAAAATGCTGATGCATAACCTCAAATGTTTCGTTTATCAGTTATACCAATTCACAGTGGCTTCTCATATTATAAAATTATGATTCTGATTTACAATTTACATACACAACCAAAGTTCACATTCTTTCCTTTATCTGCATATGACAAACGAATCATGAAAACGCACATAAACTTTATAATTCATCCACTAGAGAGTAACAGTCACAAAAGTAAAAAAAAAAAAAAAAAAAAAAAAAAAACTGTTATCTCAGTTACTAACAGATGCATCCACCGTCACAAAACAGAGCCACGCACTCTAACATCGTTAATCTCAAAATGCCCCGAAAATTGAACACGTAATCGAAGTCCAACCTACGAAGTAAACAGTATCACCAGAATCTCACGTTTCAGCTTCACTAGGTTACCACTCGCTTCTAACCCGAAATCAAACCCAAACAAACAAGTTTCCGCCGTTGCATGTGCTTTAACATTTAAATAAGCAACTAATAATGACAAATACGTTATTATTATTATTATTATTAGTCATAATAACAACTATAATAAAGACGAAAACAACAACAACAAAAAATAATAAGAAGCAGTAAAATCCAGAATTAGCAAGTACTACTCACTTAACTCCACAAGAGAGGAATGTAACGGAATCGTAAAAGCATAAGGCTAAAATGAGGAAGGTTCATTACGAGGGAAGTTGTTCTTTTTGAGAAAAACGGGAAGAGAAGCCGCCCTGCGATCGCCGCGGAGAGTGGACTTGTGCAGCGAAGGAACAACCGGAAATCGAATTCCCGAGATGGTGTAAACCATCTTTGCCTGCGCTTAGGGTTTAGTCTTTGAGATTCAGGGGAGAAGAAGCGACTGTTCTCTCAGAAGCAAAAACAGATCCGAAAGTGCTAGAATGCTGAGTTCGAGGTGCCGAGAGAAGCGTGACATGATGAGAAGGAATGATATTATATATATGTATTAATTTCTCGAATTTATTTAAAAAATGAGAAAGAAAATTAAATTGTACGGTGAAGGATGGCGCTATCTGCGTGGAGGTGACAGCGAGAGTGCGAGTGATGCTGCTACGTGTGTTTTGTTCACAGTCCGAACAGCATGCTCATCGAACTTGTGGGGCCCACTGCTCTTCAATTCTGATCGTCCATCGTCTTCGCCAAACGAATAGCACGGCCCTGCTTGGATATGAAATGTCTGGCTAAGGACGCGCGTCTCTGATATTATCTTTTTCACTATTCTCTATTCTGTTGCGTTCTGTCCATTTTTCGTGAGGAAAAGGAGAAAGTTTCATGAATGAGATGTTAAAGGATCTTTTGCGTTGGAGCGAGTATATGCCTTGCCTTGCGTCCGCTTTCTCAAATCATAAAATTAAACACTTTTTCACTTGTCCTAATAGAAATAAATGTCCTGTAGTAAAAAGTGCATGTTAGAAAATTCTCTTGATACCTAAATATTAGGAAATAAAATATGATTACTAGGAAATCACAGTTTCTAAATTCCTTGAATTATTATTTTAATGGGTTAATTAAAATAAACTTGAAAGTTAGATTCTGAAGATCATCTATTCTAGGTTGTGAAAATATGTATAATACGACAGTGACTACTGGATCAACTAATAGTTATATTCCAACAAGGAATATGAGACAAAAACTTGAATTATTTGGAATTGGAAAATATCTCGTGACCACCGTTCTTCTTCGCACTTATAATAATGCTTTTCTTGTTCCGTAGTCCCTTCCTGTCTGAGATGAAGGAAGGTTTAATAATGCAATACCTGAGTCTGGTGTGGTATTTGACACTTTATCTTATTATTTGTTTTATTCGAAGCTTAGATACTATCAACTATGATGGATACTGTAAAAAAATTATAAAAAAAAAAAAATACCATGAGAGGTAACCGTCTAATCATAATGGTTGTGTAAGAAAAAAAGTGTTAAATAAGAATTTTAGTGATTATTAGAAATAAATAATAATTATTACAGTTATTTAATGATTCAGATTATGTATTTAATTTAAAGCCTAACATGCTTTTCTAAAGAGTTTATATCATTTTTAATTGAAAATATATGCAGTATTTTAATTAGATACATAATTTAAATTTTAAATTTAACAACTGTAATTAATTTTTTTTCCACAATAATTAAATCCAAAAGAATAATTTAACAAGGTTGATAGATTTTAGATATCAAAACTTACAATTTATCAATCACAAGTTTAATTAGTTTTCGCTGTTAAAAAAAACAAGTTTAATTAGTTCAAATTCCATAATATATTACTACTATTATATATAAAATAAATAAAGCAAAGCAGCTTTTCAGCCAATTCTCTCACTCAAATTATATACAGTTATTTTCATACACGTATGTCTTCCCATTTTCTTATTTTTCTTATCTATTTGCATGTAATAGAAAAAAACCCTTATGGATACCTCAATTAATAACATTGTCTACTTTTTTTCTTTTATCAATGTGTTTTTCACTTCAATTGATAACTGTATACAATTGTTTGTTAAATTCATCAATACCTTCACGATAACTTTTAGAATATCAAATTTTTATCGTAAATTGCAGATCTTCAACTGCATTTATGGCAAGATATAAAGACTCTATTTTGTTTTCAAATAAAATGTGAAATTTTGAAACAAATAATTTTTAAAATTTCATTAAACATCCAACTTCAAAACACATGCTTTTAATTAAAATATTATCGTTACCACTTTCTGGTTTCTAAATTATTAATTTATACGTATACATTTATTTTTATTAAGTACTTCTAATAAACTAATTATAATATATCTTCATATTCTAATTTATTTATATTATACAACATTATGAATTAATTATTATAATTCTATTTCAATATATATAAATTCTTTTTTTTAAATGAGCCTTGCATGGCACAGTTCACCGTAGAAATAAAATATAATATTAATAATTAATCCATAATTTCTTTGCATTAATTTAACTAATGTTATGAGCACATTATATATAGGGATTAAATTATATTAGTGTAATTTACTAAATATTACATACCTTAATATTTTTATTAAATAATATTTTCTTAAACAGTTAGATTAAAAATTCATTTCATAATTATGTTTTCATTTATATGTATTAAAATCCATATGCTAAAAGATAAATCTTTTCAATTATTTTGTTCCACATAAATAACTATAATAATATAAAGTTAAAGTTAAGTTGAAAAAAAATCCTTTATAATAAATTAATCATATAATATTCAATAAAATTAATATATATATATATATATATATATATATATATATATATATATATATATATATTTAT
>Ga0209489_100163_pt1 | contig 102732 bp, 49 predicted proteins | sample SiratrowhiteBW_FD_187527 | JGI IMG/M metagenome (GOLD analysis project Ga0209489, IMG submission 187527) | Root nodule microbial communities of legume samples collected from California, USA - Siratro white BW (SPAdes) (version 2) | ecosystem: Host-associated > Plants > Roots > Nodule | place... | reverse complement strand
TTCTTTTTGTTTTTTTTTTTTCTTGTTGACCAAATTGAAAATCTAAATAATCATGTAAAAGTATAAGTTGTAAAGCTTGGGTTATAGATTAAAAAAGATATATATACTAAAAGATATATATACTAAAACATACAAGTCAAAAAATACACACTTAATAAATATCTAAAAATATTAAAATATCAAATATTTGTTATATAAATAATTATTATAATTGTATTTTATCTTTCGAACAACACCCTTCCATTTAAAAAATAAATTTCCAACAATCATATGCATAATAAATTTAGATAAGTTGGATATTTATAATTTTATGTGTGGTGTACATGTAATTTTGAGGATTTAAGTTAGTCCAACAGGTATCTACTCATTAACATAAAGAATATATTAAGTTTGAATAATCCAATAGATTTAATATAATATAATCAAACATGTACTTGGTGCTGTTACATTCATCTAATGATCTGCAGCATCTCATGGAAAATGCAGTGAATAGTAAAAGAGAGTTCCATTTCCCACAAGTAACAAAAACTCAAAACACATTCTTTTGATGATCCTAGTCCAAATGCTTCCTTCTTTTCTTTCTCTTGACCTCACACAACAACATGAAAGCCCCTCCAATTCTTATCCCTATAGCTACCCACAAGAAAAAGATTGTAGAAAAATGGGAAGGATGATGAAAAGCAAGTACCTAGTGATTTTGGGTATGATTGGAATTTTAGTGTTTTGTGGGGATGTTGTTGTAGGGCAGTGCCCCTAGCATAGGGCTCATAACCCAATGTGTCATGTATCTTCAAAAGTCTGGCCCTCAGATGAATCCCTCACAACAGTGCTGTGATGAGATCAAGAAAACTAATGCTTCAAGTGTGTGTAAGCACTTAACCAAGCCACTGCTGCAGCATATTGATGTAAATAAGATTATTCATGTTGCAAAGTCATGTGGAAGGCCAATACCCTATGAACCAAGTGTGGAGGTATATGTTTATACGTATAATTGAAAGGATGAGTTAAAATATGTCTTTAGTTTGTATAAAGTAAAATAGGAGAATTTTTATTTTAATCCAGTATTTTTTTTAAAAAAAAAAAAAACTTGATATTCCTCTTTTTGTCCTAATATAGAATGGGTGGATTTTGAATTTTATTTTTTTAAAAAAAGAAAATTATTTAGGAGTACTATTTTCTCCCATAACATTCATTTAAAACTAAGCATTAAAATTATAAAAAATGACCATAAAAATAATTTCTTTTATTAATTTTATTGTGGGTGATTTTTTCATAGGTAAAAAAAAAACTTACAAAACATAAAAATAAAATTGTAAGGAGATTGTAGACCAAATAATCACTTATAAGGAAAAGTTTTTGAAAATCAAACCAATTATTATCTCCATTGGTGTTTTAAGTTAAGAGTCACTAATCCATTCAAGTATAGGTTACTAATCCAAAATAATGTTCTTTTGTATATTTTTATATTATTATTGAAACAAATGTTTATATATAATGTCTATATTGGTTTATTCAACATCAAGTTCTACTTACTGAATCTGATATGAAGCAATCTATCCAACACCAAGTTCCACCAACTAAATCCAATTTGGAGCCATCTCCTCATTCTGTTCAACATCAAGTTCCACCCATTAAATCTGGAATCAAACCATCTACTCAATTTACGCAAGATCAAGTTCCACCAACTCATGTCTAATGACACCAAAACTGAATCAGGTACAATTTTTTGTCCAGAACATATTGCAACTTAGATCACATATCTTATTGGATTGATCAAGTAGGAGTGAGACATCATGTCATGTAACACTACAAAATAAAAAATAATAGAAGAACTAAAATCAAAATTTATTATTTTATAAAAACTATAAATATATTCTTAACCAACAAAACTACGAGTCTAGTTTATCTCAATTGTTTATATAGATAAATATAAGATTTAATTAAGTTTTAACTATCTCTTAAAAAAATTTATAATTGATATTCTGTATATGTTTGTTTTACAGGTGTTACCTTCCCATGTGATGATCCAATGGAGGAAACTATACCTTAACTCTATCATGGCTCTATAACATCGTATCGTATGGCTTAATTATTATAGAATAAATCAAAATACAGCAATGATGTATCCATTTGATCTTATCAACAACGAAAAAATATCACAATTATAACATTACTCGAGAAAAAATTCTATTATTAAAGTTCATAACGAAACTAAAGTTCCGTTTTGATTAAGGATGGAAAGTTTAAGAGGATTGATTTATGCCAAAAATATAAATTTTAATAAATAAAATATTAATTTATTGTGAAATCAAGGATAAAAGAGACGAATTTTCTTGTTTTTGCATATAGAAGATTTGAGCAGAAAGTACACCCATCCTCTAATAAAATTATAAAATAATAATAATATAATAAATTACACATTATTAATTTTAATTTTATAAAAATAATATAATTATTAATATTAATAATAATAATATTAATATTAAAAAACTGAAAGTATTAAAATATTAAAAATAGTAATTATAATAATAAAAAAAATTAAATGTTATATAATAAAATATTATTAATAAAATAATTAACAATAAAACAAAATATACTTATAATTTAATAAAAACAAAAATAAATATTTAAAATGACAATAAATTATATAATAGTTATTTTTTATTATTATAAAATAATAAAAATATTTAATTTTCATATTAAAATTATTTTTAAAAAATATAATTTTATATTTTTAAAAAGTAACCAGTCTCAAATAATAAATTAATATATTTTATAATAAATTACTTTTTTAAGTAATTACGTAATTTAATATTTTCATAATTTTTAAAAATATTATCAATTATGCTAAATAAATAAATTATATTTTATTTTTAATTATAGTAATAAATTTGTAATTTTATAATTTTATATATATTAAAATATTTTTATATCTATCCCATTACTCTTAAATTTTTATAAACTTTCATCTTAGATCTTATCATCTTTCTCTTAATCCAAACACTCCAACATCTCAAATCAACTCAAATCCACTTTCTAATCCAAACAAATTCTAGACTTTCGTAAAAAAGTAAAAGATAAAAAAAAATAAATAAGAGACTCTTGTTTTCTTATAAACAATGACTAAAAGTATAATAAAAAACCAACATTAATATTCGTATATAACAATTTTCACACAAAATAAACATGACATTTAAGTTATTAACTTATAAATTATTTAATTAATTTATAAGTTATTTGATTAAATTAAAAGTATTTGATAATTTGTCTCAATGACTAATATAGCTTATGTTTAAACTTATAAGTTTAAAAATCTATACATAGGAGAATTTTAAAATATCTTTTTTGGTTAAGTATTTTTCCTTAAGTTTGAGAAACATGAAGGAAACTAAATTTGTTCAACTAAAATAATAAGCAACGTCAGGTGAAAAAGAAATATATATAGTTAAACTTCAAGACCTAATTATATTTTCTAGATATTTATGATATCATTTAAATGAAAAATGCAAGACTACCAAGTACGAAACAAGGATTACAACCAAACTTTCAAGGTTTAGTTGAAACCTTAAAATTTAGGATTTTCATAATTAACTAGATCTTCTAGATATTTTGGTATCATCTAAACCAACAATAGAAGACCATCAAGTACATAAAAGGATTGCAGCGGAACCTTCAAAGTTTAGTTGAAAAAGATTTCTCCTAGTTAGTAAACAAGTGCTTCATTATAGAAGATAACTTGAAAAAGCAATAATCATTGAAGAAAATAGATTTAGAATAGGATTATCAAAAGAGAAATTTTGTAGCTAATTAATGCATCTCAAGTAAAAAAAAAGAAAAATATAAATAATGAGACTTCTTCAAGAGAAAATAAATTATGAACAAAGTCAACCTAAAGTTCAAGAGTTGTCCTAAATGTAAAAGAGTATAAATTAGGGAGTAATACTTGTTACTATTATCAACAACCAAACCACTACATGAAAGATTGTCCTTCTCTAATCATAAGGATCAATTTGCATTTAACTTGAATTAAATATTTGTTATGAAACTTGAATTAATTTTGTTATGCAAACAAGATATGAATCAAAACTTAATGAAACTTATCACTAAACACAAATTTAATCCAATATGATTATATAAGTGTGAAAATTTGTTTCCAAGAGAGGAGCAAGAATTAAACAAATAAAACAAGACAAATAAGAAACAAAGTAAATTTAGGATTGAGAGAATTGAAACAAGAAAGAAACAAGAATAATTCAAAGGAAGATAAATTAATAATAAATCAATGAAAAAAAGTGGAAGACACTTTTAAAAATAGAATAAAAGCGTCAATTGAAGATGAAGAAGTCTTCATTTTCAATGTAAGTAATAGAATCGTCACTTGTTTTCTAAGAGTTTGAGATAAGATTCAAAGTAAGTAATCATGCACACAAGTGTTTCCACAATTCAACTTATAAATTCCAAAGTAATATTATAAGTGATAGTGTTAATTATTTATAAATAACGAATCTTTAAAATTCTAAGTCTAATGGCACTCAAATGTATCTTTAATTACATGTAAATGAAAGATCTTGAATTCACTCATTGTTTGACTAAAATGTTTAAGAAAAAAAAAAAGGATAACTTTAAATTTAAAATTTAAGAAAATATAAGTAGGAAAATTTCTTACCGGACAAAAATGAAGACATGCTTCCTTGGACATGTCTATCTTATTTTCATTGACATCTTTTAGTCAAGTTTACTTGGATTCCAATTTGAATTTTGCCTTAATATTTCCTATTTGCATTCCTTGCTTTAATCTTAAAGAACCTTCTATTTCAAGGAAGCCCAAAAAATTTATTCTATTTTTACTATTTACTCCTCCAAAATAAAAAATAAAATATTAAAATTAACAAGTCCAAAAATACAAAAAAGGCAAAAAAAAAAAAAGAGAATATTTTATTGAACAAGAATAGTTTCTCTTCTCCTGCTTCTTGTGATTTTTCTAGAAATGATATTTTCTTACTCATCTTCTTTTTGACCATTCATAAACTCATCATTATAAAAAAAAAAAAAAAAGCATTTACCAAATATGCCTTAACCAAAGATGAGTTTTTACTTTAAGTAAAGAAGAAATAAAACTAATAGATAATCAAGTTTAAAGTAAGAATTTCCTAAATTATAAATTGGTTAATATTTTTGAATGACTCAAAAGTAACTGATTCCCACATTCTTTTTTATTATGTCAAAAGATGAAATTGTATTTTATAGTTTTTTTATATTTTATTTGTTTATGATTGTGTATATTATATTATTTTTTATATAGATTGACTAACATTTACTAGAGTTATAATTAGTAGTTGTGATAAAATCATAATTTTTTTTTCTGTAACAACCTTACTCATTTTTACAATTCCATTAATCCTTATTATATAATTTTGTACAAATTTCTCAAAATATGATAGATGGAGAAATATTTTTTTTTACAGTATGTTTTCCTTAAAGTTATAGGTACAAATAAAAATAAAAGTTATCATTAATTTGTTTAATTTGTTTTCAAAGGAGAGGTAATCTTGTCTCAAAAAAATTTGAATTTTCAATAGGTTAAATTTCAGGTACTAATCAATTTTCATTACATCATATATAATATTCCATTAAAACTCAGAGTTATTAGATGAACTCTATAACCCTATACTTGTCATGTATAATATTATTCCATTAAAACTCACAGTTATTAGATGAACTCTATAACCCTATTCTTGTTGTACATTATATAGAAAATAATATTAATTATTAAGATGGTATGTTTAGTTTTTTTATTTTTTTTTAAACTTCAAAGTTGTAGTTTACACTTCTTAAAAGAGTAAAAATTGAGTGGTTCATTAGGGACTAATTTTATTTCAAAAATATTAATTTAAATATAAAGTATAATCAAAGAGTAGTTAGAGCATAGTTACATGAAGAAATGAAAAATAAAAAATTTTAAATTAACAGATTTGGTTCTTAATTAACTTGTAAATGGAATAATTTGGAAAGTTCGCATGAAGAGTAGTTAAGTTTATTGGGCCAAGGATTATAGGGTGTGTGTCACTAACAAGGAAAATAAAACTACGTCAAGCCCATTTATATTAAATTTTCAGTCAAGGAGTAAAAAGAGAAAAAAGGAAATGTTTTTATCATGATGTGAGGAGAGTTATGACATTACATAAACATGAATACATTTTGCTTCCTCTTTTATTAAGAATTGTACAAGTCAAAAAGGTGGAAAATTAAAATTAACTTTTTTTCTTATTAGCTTAAGAAAGTCTCTACAAAGACGAAAATATACTAAACCATAATAAGAAAAGATTGAATTGTATTTTAAACTTTTCTAATTCCGTAGCGTCTTAATAATCTTATAATTTTAAGTTTCATTATTATATTTGTGTAATTTAAACACTTAAAAGATAGAAAAAGACTATCCTTTTTTAGTATATATGATTTACATATGTAATTTGACTTTATCTAAAAGATAATATTATAAATTATTTAATATTAAAGTGAATTAAATTATTTACTAAAAAGATATAATGAAGTATTAAAATTTGAATAAATAAAAATAAAAGAAGAATAATCAGACCCCAAGTTCCAAGACCTGATATTGAAAAAGTGAATTTATTTTAGAATATCGGTTACCGTGCGACCGCCCACAGCTAATTTTTCCCAAAGCCACCCTTATCTTGTCGTAAGCTTACTACACATAATTGAACCTTATCTGAAAATATCTGCTCCACCTGTTTCTTTTTTGACCGTCCGATCATCCCTTTCTCTCTCCACCGTTGATCACTCTTGTCGCTTTCATGGCACGTGTCGGCTCCACTCGATAAAACACCCGTTCCTAACCTTAGCTTCGGGAGTTCCGAAGCTCGAGGCTGCTGTCACTTTCCCTTCATCACTTTTTTCTCCCTGTCGTTATTTATCTTCCTCTGTCTCTCTTGCTCACTCACTCTGCATTGTGATCTTTCTTCGCAAATCAACAACGTCAGTGTTGGGTACCCTGAAACTAGGTGACCATGGAGCGTTATGTTTTCTTCATATGTTTGTGTGCACCCTTGATGGGTGCAATCTTCTCGTTCAATTTTCAAGCGTGATCAATTTTTTTTTGTTCTGTTTCTGTATTGCTTTAAATGGGAGTATGTTGATATACGTTTGGGGACTTGATTAGATCGTGCTTTTTGTACAGATAGTAATATAAAGGTTGTATCTTTTTTTCTTTCTCTTTCTGGGTCTTATTCTGATTTGGTTAGTCCTCGGTGCACCGACCTTTTTCTTTCAAGTGAATCAACCCTTTTTATAGATATTTTTCTTTTTTAATTCTTGTGTAGTGATCCTATTGTACATAGCAAATTTCGTGTGTGTGTGTTCGGACAGTACTAAAAGATTGGATTTTTTTTTTGTTGTTTCTACTTTATTCCTCACTGGGTTTGATTGGTAGAGATTTTTTTTGGTGGGTGGGTGGGAGGGGTCTTGATCTTGTTAGTGATCGCTGTCTATGTTGTTTTGGTGTTTTCGATTTCTGGTTTGATTGGATATACAGTGTTATGGGTTTGATTTTTCTTGTGATGGTCGAATGTTAAATCAGGAAGGTGGTGCTGTAGTCATTTACAGACCATGAGTGGATCATGTGGTTGTTAGCTCAATTGAATGAGTCTCTTACAGTGGATGTTCACTGGGTTGATTTGATTCTGCGATCTGTTTGCTATTCTATTTTCTTGTGTTAATTCCTAAAACTATAGATCTTCCCTGCAGTACCCTGTTTTTAGGAATCAAACTAAAGGTGAAAGACTTTTCCTTTTTATTTTCTTTCAAGTGATACTGCATTGGTATATATAAATTCTCCATCACTTTCTGTTGTGATTGGACCTTATTGCTTGGACCATTTTGAAAAGAAAAAAAAAAAATATCTTTCATAAATCAGAAAGCAGGTTCAAAAGTATTCATAATTGGGAAGAAAAAATTCTTTGAGGGCTTAGTGTTGGTCTAAATGGAAAATTGTAGTTTATGAAAATGATTCTTAAAAATATTAAGTTTTATTGATAGAATATGGATAGTCTCAAATAGAGTCATTGAAGTGCTGCTTAGTGCTGACTATTATAAATAAATTATATTTTTCTAATTCATGAATCACATCATGAAAATTGATTTTTTTGCCTTGTAGATTGTTTTCAAGTTAGTGTAACTGGCTGTGAAGGTGTGATGGCATTGGTCTCTGGAAGAAGTTCTGCTCTGAACCCAAATGCACCTGTGTTCATACCGGCTGCTCTTCGTCAGGTTGAGGATTTTTCACCACAATGGTGGGATCTTGTCAAATCTTCAACATGGTTTCGTGATTATTGGTTGAGTCAGCATAAGGAGGAAGAGTTTGAAGAAGTGGCTAATGACTCTACTAATGATGATATGGAGAACATGCTCTCAGAAACTTTTGATCTTGGCATGGAAGAAGACTTCAATCTTCTAGAAAACGAGTTTGAGCAGTTGGTGATGTCCTCCGAATCTCAAGATCATCCTGTTCAGGATAATCCTAATGATGGAAAAGTGGCTCCTCATGGTAAGCATGGAAGCTAAACAACTAACTGATCTGTGACTGTTTATACAAAATCTTTTAACATGACTTCATTTTTGTTTCAAATGCTATTTGATTTGTTTGTTACAATTATACCATGTTTTAACTGGTTTGTAAGTTTGTGGTGAATAAACCTATAACTTGAAAGTAAATCATAATATCTATTCTGTATGTTGGTGGTATCATTCATGTAAGTATTTGAAATACTGCTATAGAAAGGATCTTTCCTTTTGAATGTTGCATCTTTGAGTTGGTTGTTACAATGTCTCAGTTAATTTTGTTTCTTGATCAGATGTTAACAAGGATGTGAAAGCTCTTCTTATTAACATGGCACCAAAATCACCAAGGGAAAGGGTTGCTAAGTCCCCATCAGGGCTTGCAAAGCATCTTGAGAAGCCAGCACAACATGTGAATGTGAAGGGTGTCTCTCACCGAATTCACCAACCTCGTTGAGGAAACATTTGAAGGGTGATAACTTGCTAGAGCTAGTGTTACTCACTATAGCATGTGATCTCTGCTGAAATAATTTTTGTACATAGATGGTGCAGTGTCTTTGTCTTTGTATTTTGTTGTTTCATGTGTTGTATATTTGATGGAGCCCTGGGAACTGTAGGTAGGTGAGACTTTAATTCTGACCAGCCAAAATCCGGGAATGTCTATGTTGATGAAACTTTATATGATTTTCAATAAATGTTACATGGCAGGGAAGAACTTGTGCTGATGTTTGTGGTGTCCTTGGTTCAATGTTCTAGTTGGAGTGTTCTTATCAGCCTTATGATTAAGTAAAGAAAAACTGAGAAGGAAACAGAAAAGGAAAAGATAATTTTTTATAGTGGGTGGTTGTGCAAAATCCATTGGGGTGGCCAACCAAAATCTTTGGAGGTGATTCATGTGGTGATGGTAAAGAGTTTGATGGCTCTTGTTTTGTGAAAATTTGATAATTGAAAGTGTGTTTGATGGTTCAGGTTTTTTACTTCATTACAAAGTTAAGGATGGGGATAAAATTAGTAATGATATATAACTATATTACATTTTGAATACTGTGATTTATTAATTTCTAAAAGTTTTTCGTAAATATCATCTAATTTGTGATTTAATAATTTTAAAATGTTTTCGTAAATATGAATTAGTTCATCAATTGACTAGATTATGACTCTTGTTTAATAAATTTTACTAGGTGTAATTAATAACTCGGCTGAACTATCTGACTTAACTATCTTTCTGTTTATTTTTAACAAATTATTAGATAGTATTTTTAGCGTCTGATTAGTGATGATATGCGTAACTTAATTGAAAATAAATAAATATTTGTTTTCAAAATTTTTTTTAGAACTTTGTGTAAATATGATCTGTGAATATATAAATAGTGTCTTCAATATTGTTTTATGTGAATATATAGTGTCTTCAAACTGATAGATTGATCTAAGAGAGACGGAAGTTTAGAACTAGACTCCTTTACTAAATGAAAAGTGTACCCATAAAGGTTTTGTTTTTTTTTTTTTATAAATTTTTGATTGAATTCAAAAGATCTTAATATTTTGTTTGGACTAGATATCTTTAGATTTGTTTGTATTAGAGAATGAATTAGATATATTTTGATTTGATTAAATTTGTTTGTATTAGAGAATGAATTTGATAGATGTATTTAAAGTTTATTTGAGAAAAAAAGGTTTATATGTATGGATTGTTTAGATTAGATATATTTTGTTTTAATTAGATTTATTTGGATTAGAGAATGAATTTGGTAGAATGAATTTGATTTTATTTAAGGTAAAAGTGTATATTCGTGGATGGGGAGAAGATAGTGAGTATCGATTGAAGAAGATAGTTAGATTGAAATGAAGAATTTATAAAAATTTGTAAAAGATATAATATGTGTAATTGATAAAATATTTTTTTTAATAGATAAAAATTGTAATTAAATTAATTTAAAATTAGTTATTTTATTATTATATTATTTTATTTTTATTAATATTTTGTTATTATTATTTTATAATTTTATTAAATTTATTATTATTTTAATAATTATTAATATTATTATGGTATATTATATAATTATATTACTATTTTTATTTATTTTGATTTTTATTATAATTTCTAATTTTATTATTATTATTTTTATTATTATTTTTATCATCTTATTAAACTATTATTATTAATAAATATATTATGATCTTATTAAAATTATTATTATATAATTAATTATATTTATTTTATTATTATATAAATACAAATATTAATAATTAAATTAATTATTTAAAAACATTTTAAAATTACTTCCCTTCAAATCCTCGCTTGTCGAAGAGAAAATGAACAGTAAATTTTTTTTATCGATATCAGTTTTTTAATCATTTTTTATTCCTCGTCTTCAACTTTTCACCCGTCTTCCTAAATCCATCGTACAAAGCAAACGGACCGTAAAAGATCCAACCCTTCAAATTCTCGCTTGTTGAAGAGAAAATAAACAAACAGTAAAATTTTTTTTATCGTTCTCAATTTTTTAATCATTTTTTATTTCTCATTTCTTGAACTTTCACTCATTTGGTCCTTCTTCCTAAATCGATCTTGCGAAGCAACCGAACGTAAAAGATCGAACTCAAATTAGCTTTTGTAGTTAAAGAAACTATTTTGGAAACGTAGATGCAAAGTAAAGGCTTAATTTTGAAAACGTTAGGAAAATATTTTCTTCGAAAATTCTTACTCCTTAATTTTCGAAAATTCTTACTCCTTAATTCACGCAATAATAATATATAGTGTAAATTTTATTAAGCAGATTACTGTTACAAAATAAAGTATATTTAAGTATTTTTTAGATTTGTAGTTAATTTTGCATAATTTTTTTGTTCTCAATATAAATTATTTTTATTTAATTCATTATTATTTGGATTCATAATTATTTTTAATTAGTTTTTTAATATTTTAACTTAAATTATTCTTAACTTAATTGAGTATTTTTTCACATAAATTATTTTTAGTTTAATTAAGTATTTCTTTTAAGTTGTAATCATTTTAGCTATTTTTTTATATTATTGATACCAATTACTTGTAATTTAATTAAGTATTTTTATATTTAATTATTTTAAATTAAATATGTTTTTGGATTTCAGTTACTCTTGACTGACTTTGTCAAGAAGTATTTTATTCATAATTTAATTAAGTATTTTATCATATTTACAGTCAAGATTATTTTATTCATAATTTAATTAAGTATTTTATCATATTTAATTATTTCAAATTAAATATTCTTTTAGATTTTAGTTAACTTTGACTAACTTTGTTGAAGTATTTTGTTCATAAGTTATTTTTGGTTTAGTTGATTATTGTTCGTTTTTCAGGAAGGAGATTGAGGTTTAAATGATTTTTTAATTATAAGATTTAGAGGGTGTTTGCATTTCTTAACTCCGTTATTATAATTTAAACTTTCTTTCTTAGATATAATAATTTAAACTTTCTTTCTTAATTTATATCATTTTGTATTTTAGGAAAGGATTATCTCTTTTGCCAACATAAAGTGTAGGTAACTTTTTTTGTCAACTGAATGATTTTTTTAGTGTTATTCAAATGATTTTTTTTTTTAATTTTATAGATATGACAATTTTTTTGTTTTTATCTTTAAGATTTATTTATAAAACTTTGATGATTGTTTAGTATTTAAATAGCATTTGGCACGAGGCTCTTTTCTCTTCTTCTGCTTTGAGTAGTTCTTTACACTTTAATGATAAATTTGTATAATTTTTTTAACAACAGGTAGTATCTTAATATAGAAGATTTTGTCCCTAGCTTACTTTTCTATAAATTCTTATTTTTATTTTTTTATTAGGATTCAAGCACCAATCTAAAGTCAGGGTTTTTTTTTTTTTTTTTTTTTTTTTTTTTTGCGTTTTTCACTTATCTAAGTCCAAGACTTAATATGAATTAATGTAAATTTACAAGATTAAACTTTTCATTCCTAGAGATAATTTTGTTCCCGTTAGTCCAAATATTCCAAATGATAATTATTTATACATTTTTTCACACATTATTGTATTTTCTTTTCAAACCTGCAAGCTGAAACTTAAAAAATGACTTTTGGTTATACTATAGAGAACTAGTTACACTAATGCCTGTACTACACATAAAAATTATATAATTTTTAATTTTTATAATAATCTGACATATTGAACATTTATTATCTATTACCTAGATTTCTTTCTTAGTGATACTATCTAAAGTAACTACTTTATTTTGCAATGTTACTATTACCGCAAAACATGAAATTGTTATCAAAATATTCAAATTCATCTTTGACACTTGAAAGGAGAGTTTTATTGACTACAAAAATCCACTCGATCCAAGAGAATTGCTTCTCATAGAAAATACAGAAATTTGTAAAAAAAAAAAAAGGTTTAACTTTGCTTCAATTTTTGTTAGTCAAATAATAATAAATTCCTTTTTAATGGTAATTAAATATTAACAAAGAATAAACTTGTACTAAGCAAGAATTGAAAAGACAATGTTTGACTTAATTGAGTTTTTTTATTTTTTTGCATTTTCTTCTTGGATTAAAACCCTCAAAATCTCATTTATTATTTAAATTTTTCATAATTTTTCCTTATTATTTACGATTAAATTTATATTTTTAAAATTTGAATTTCAAATAATATATTTTACACCTTTACAAATATTTTAAGTAGAAAAAAATGAGATATTTTTACTATAATTAATTAATTATCTAAACAGTAACTTTATACTTTATGAAGCCTACCTTTCATTATTAGATCATACTATAACTTTTTTATGCAAAGGGTAATGTTTAATTTTTCAAATTTTAATTAAATTAAAAATTTTAAGAAATGGAAAATAATTGTTAATGTAAACTCTTATTGAAAAAAAAAAAGAGAAAAGAGTAGAGATTTTTCAATTTTTTTTTTCTGAAATAGAAGGGACAAAGCACCAGATCCTACCCTTAATTTAAAGGCACAATTTACAACCTAAGTTACCCATAAAAAGAGATAAACAAACTCATAATCAATATACAAATCGTGTGAATATGACAGTTGATAAAAATATTCTTATATTTTTTTAGTTTATTATATGTGTAAACATAACTGATTTTTTTAAAAAGTAATTAATTGTAATAAGTGTTATTATTTTAGTCTATACTTTTGACCCTAACAGTTAAATATGTCTCATAATTAATTTATAACATCTAATTTTATTAAATGTATAATGATTAATTGGGTCTTTAAGACATTAGCCATAAGAGTACATTCGAGATGGATTGGAACGCGAATAAAATTTAAAAGGTATTAGCGATACACTTTTTAATTTGAAAATTATGACATTATTACTGTTTATAGTTTTGACCAATTTTTCTTAAAAGAACCATTTTTTTTCATCTTATTATAGATACTTAACTAAATATAATGTAGATGTTAATTGGAACTACAATAGATATGAATTACATAATAATAACTTAAATAAGTTTTTAGTATGGTAAAATGAATGTTATGATTTTTGTAAAATAAAAAATTTCCAATGTCTCTGAAATTACAAATTACTATTTCTATTCCTTATAAAATATATGAATTTTGATTTTAACATTCTTTATTTTATATCGTATCAAAATTTAAAATCAGAAAACACCAATCCAACATATTTCGTAAGTAAATTTCAGGTCAAATTGTAATTTTGTTTTTTCTTTAACTTTTATCATTCTTTTCCATAATTATCGTTATCATTTTAGATAATATGCTATTTTGATTCGATGAATGTAATTTTACATATTTATTTCTTTAGTTTTACACTTTCATTAATTAGTAATAACACCTGACTGAATATGATAATTTAAAGATGAGTTGAATCAAATAAAATTGATGATTAGATCTATGATTATATTTTAAATAAAATCCAAGAATTGATGAAAAAAATTAAACTGACAAAATTAAATAAATCAAAATTACAATGAATTTTAATTGAAGTGATAGTGATAGATGAATTTTGACCCTTTTTTATTTTCATTTTTAAAAGGAAAGGTTTTCACACACTCTTCAGACAGTTGACACCTTCCTTACAGTCACAGTCTCCTTTGCTGCCCTGTGACCACCGTGTTGGGTGCGTGCCAACCACCGCATCCACCGTCGCCACCACCATGCGCCTCCCCAACAACCACCACTACGCTTCTCTCCGTTCAACCCCTTCATCTTCTTCTTCCTCCTCCTCCTCTTCCCATTCTTTCATATCCAAGATCCTCCTCCTCCTCACTCTCCTCCCTGTGTCCTTGGCCGCCATCGCCTTCGTCCTCCAATGGCGCGGCGGCGTAACCGATCCGACCTCCCTCGCCTCCCCCGGTGGGTCCCACCACTACTTCCCCGGCATGGAGCCCTCTGCCCTCTCCCATCTCTCCCACTCCCAATCCCACTCTGACTGTGTCAATCTTGGCCGCACCAATTCCCCTTCCTTCCCTTACTACCACAACTGGAAGCTCGACTTTGGAGCCTCTCTCACCCCCAAGGTTCCTTATCTACTCCAGTTTTTCACTTCCCCCTTTATTCGTTTTTCTAGTTTAATTTGAATCAGAGGGTGTTACTATTTTCTTAATTTTTTTGTTAGTGGAGAATCTGGACTCAAATAGTAGGAGTTTGGATTTTGGCTTTCTTTATTATTGTTGGAAATGTCTGTGGGGGTTATCTTTTTTGTCATTGCTCTTTACTATGGCAGCAATTTGAAGCAAAAGGGATTGCTTCATGGCGGGGATTTGATTTCTGGGTTTGGTGAGTTTGATCCGGGTTGAGATGGATTTGTTTAGAGTATTTTGGGCTAGTTTTGGTGTGTGAGGTAAGGTGATCTGTGTGGGGGTTTATTTGGGAATTTTATTGGTAATTGATTATGTGAAGGTTGTTTCTAAGGATGTGTTTGTGTAACTGCTCTTATTTTTCAAGCGATTTTATTGGTAGTAGTTGTTTATATCTTTACAGATCTCGTTGAAATGATGATTTGAGTTGATTCTGCTGATGGGTTTATTGTGTTTGAGCAAATGCTGCGAATGGGATCTGTGTTTTTTTGGCCTTTATGTGATTTTTTTTGTGCTGGATGCGTTGTTTGTGAAATGAGAGATTTTCTGTCAGTAGTAAATTTTTGTGCTAAAATATGGTTGATAAAAAGTTTTCTTATCCTTAAGTTATTTTATTGAAAGAATTTTTTTTCTCATTGTTTTAGTATGAGAACTTGATTTACTTTATTTGTGCATATGTCTTGGGAAACATCTGTGTTGCTATTGATTTGATCCACATGTTCTTCTTGACCTGCAGATCTGTGTTACGACTAGTACATCTGCGGGGCTTGAGCAGATTCTACCTTGGATGTTTTATCATAAAGTCATTGGTGTGACAAATTTTTTCCTTTTTGTGGAGGGGAAGGCTGCTTCCCCTGAAGTATCAAATGTCCTTGAATCAATTCCTGTAAGTAGACAAACAGTATACTATCCATCTCAGGAGTCGGGATTTGATTGTTTTTTTATCTGTTTCACCTTCCTCTTTTCTCTTACATAACAATAATATTCTAATTTCGTTTATGTTGTTTAAACCAGGGTGTAAAGGTTATATATAGAACAAAACAACTGGAAGAGCAACAAGCTAAGAGGTTGATCAATTTTATCATTTTCTTACAGACTCTTATCTGTTCAGTTGAGTTTTTCAAGTTATGATTGTAATAGAATAGTGTGCTTTGGAGTTTCTCGATTTGTAAATGGTTATATATGGAAGATGCTTTTAGCTATAGTAGTTTGATATTTCAGTATGTCTTTAATGGCTTGTAATTATTCAAGTTTTTTCTTTCTAATTATTTTTGGTCATGGTCATTACTATAAAATTTGTATTTCTTTTCCTGCCTCATGTTATACTGTTACTCTTCTTGTAGATATTTAATTTCGCTTTTTGTCTTCAGGATTCTTGTTATTCTAAATTTGTAATTTTTTAAGAGATGGTTTTCTGATGCTAATTATTCATTTGTTGGTTGCATCAGCCGTATATGGAATGAGACATGGCTTGCAGGTTTCTTTTATAAACCATGCAATTATGAGCTTTTTGTGAAGCAATCTCTCAACATGGAGATGGCTATTGTTATGGCAAGGGTATGGCAAACTGTTTTGTTACCTTTCTCTATTTTTAAAAAACTACGGTTTAGTTTGTAATTTGGTTCGTCAACTCTGTTCCGCTTGTTGAAATTGAAATATCAGGATTCTGGCATGGACTGGATTCTTCATCTTGATACAGATGAATTAATACACCCTGCTGGTGCTCGGGAATATTCTTTAAGGCAGTTGCTCCTTGATGTTCCAGGACATGTTGACATGGTCATATTTCCTAACTATGTGAGTAGAATCTGCAGATTCTTTTTAATTGCTTGGTATTGATGTATATTTCATTGTATTGGAAGAGATTTTGCTATATTGTTTGCTTCAATTTTGTAACTAGTGCTGCTGTGATTATCCTTTTTAGGAGAGCAGTATTGAGCGAGATGATATCAAAGAACCTTTTAGTGAGGTAAGTCGTGAAAGCTGTACACAGTCACTCTGAAAAGTGTCTAACTTAATGCAGAAAATCTGAGATAAATAGCATTTCATGGATATGATTGTATTAAGCTCATCAATAATATATGTGTAAATCTGTTGGCAATGCTGTTTCTTTCTTCAATTAACCATGCTGATCACTCTTGAATTTTCAAAATTGAACACACTAGTTCATTAAGAGAAAGTAATGGATTCTCTATATCTATACATAGTTGACAGTCACATTGTACTGACAAAGCTGGTTTTACTTAAATTCCTTTGAGTTCAAAGTTTGAGATTATTACTCAAACTGGTACATCGGGTCACTGTACTTTAGAGGGGATTAAAATCCTTGAAGTTTGAGATGTTGTGATGGCAAACGTCTATTGCTGGGTTGAGCATTATGTTGGACTTTTCTTCAGCTTACCTAGGTGGGTAGGATAGGGTTGTGAAAACTTTATATCATTGAAATTGTTCAAAAAAAAAAAAAAAAGTTACCAGCACCAAGTTCAAGGCATATTAGACAAAATTAGCTAAATGAAATTTCAAACCCAATTTTGAAGTAAATACTGGATAAGTGATCAGCATTGCAAAAGTAAACCTAAATTATAAATCTGTAACCTCTTCTCCTGATCTGTCAATGCAGGTATCGATGTTTAAGAAGAATTATGATCATCTTCCAAAGGATACATACTTTGGAATGTATAAAGATTCTGTACGTGGCAATCCAAACTACTTCCTGACTTACGGAAATGGAAAATCAGCTGCTCGGATACAAGATCATCTTCGGCCTAATGGTGCACATAGATGGCATAATTATATGAAAACCCCAAAGTATGATCTTTGAATCATAAGAAATGTGTGTATCCCTTGACATTTTTGTTACTTCCCTGATGGTTCTTCTCAATTATGCTAGTGAAATCAAATTGGAAGAAGCTGCTGTTTTACATTACACGTATGCTAAATTCTCAGACTTAACTTCTAGACGTGACCGCTGTGGTTGCAAACCTACAAAAGAAGATGTCAAAAGATGCTTCATGTTAGAATTTGACAGATCTGTAAGTTTCCAGATTTTATTATTTGTTATTCTCTCTTCTGTTCTGTTCAGTTTTCCATTTTGTCAGAAAACAGAATTTCTTATGCCAGTATGTAGAAGTGTAAGTGTCTTGAGCTAAAAATTGTCGGATAATAAGAAATAAAATTATATTTTTGTAGTAATTTAATAAACAAAATTAGAATCATCACCTAGGTATATGTATAAGCTATTTACTAGCTATTAATATCCATTCTATAGTGCTTTAGCTTGACTCATTTGAATAATTGAGCAGTTTGAACTTGGTTAGTGTAGCTAATTAAACAAGACGATTGAGCACAAGCCAGAGTTCAATAATTCACGAATAGTTCAACTCATTTATACTTGTGTACATTGTAAGGTTGGACTGTAATTAGTGACACTTGTGTACATTGTAAGGTTGATGCATTGTACCTGGTGGTTACAGGTTATAGTATCACAAATAGCCTCCCTGCATATAGGATAATGCTTCCTAGAGCTGACCCTCATTAGATTCAACAACGCAGGAGCATGTTGCACTTAACTACCCTTTTATACTTTCTGGTGTCGTAATGTTAACTTGTGTGTGAAGACTCATTCATCCTTACACCTTATCAATTTCAGGCATTTATCATTGCTTCAACTGCAACTGAAGATGAAATGCAGAAGTGGTATGTTGGCTTCAACTCTTACTATTTATATATGCTCATCCATCCCATGTTTTAAGCACTGTTATTCATCTTCCAAAAACATTCTGTGTCTTTGCTTGTTGATCCAGGTATAATGAGCATGTTGTGTGGGGTGATAAAGACCTAAAGCTAAAACTTTTGAGGAAGGGAGTGTTGACTCGTATATATGCTCCCATGGTAAGTGATTGATAAGCATTATAGGTGTAGTGTTAGGGAAGATAAAGAAGGTTAATGGAAGTGAACATTAATGCAATACCCTGCTCCAAAACCCTATATTAGGGTTAAAATTCTACTACTATTACTAAATCCAGGCTGGCAAATAATAAGACTAATAACCCTACTAGACCCTAATATCTTATTAACAACACGCTTATTTCGTTCTTTATTGAATAAGTGAATCATAGATTTGGAAAGTGAAAAAAAAAATAAAAATGGAAGGGGCAGAAAGAAGATACTCACTGTATGAAGAGAAAGTTGGGCAGTTTTCCCAGGTGGTCGTGGGAAAACATTTGGTTTGTTATTTTTTTCTGCTACCTGTTTTTCCCCCTATTCCCAAACATATTAAATGTGTTAGGATGGAGATATGACTTGGTAAGAGTTGATATCTAATGAGAACTTTTACTTGATGGTATAAATAATTGCTTTTGTTATGATCCTTGCACTGATCTGAACTCTTAACGAAAAGTGATCACTAGATAGGGACTCAATTAAAAATGATTTATAAGTTGATGGACTTCGTTACAGATTCTAAAATATAGGGACCTATAAAAATCTTCTAATAGTTAAAGGACCTACAAAGTAATTCAACTTCCTTTTACGCTCCAAACTCATTTCCTTATGCACTGGTCTTCAGGTCATAGTCCAAAGTTTAAGGGAATCTGGAGTCTTCAGTTCTGTCATTGCATCGGCTCCATCCCTTTCCAAAGAAAACTTTCTGCTGTCAATTGATAGCAGTAATTCATCAAGAGCCACTGGTTCTGTGACCCTCTCTTCTAGAAAGGCTGGAAGAATCAAAGAATCTCAAGCAGCTACAAGGAAAGTTCTGTCTATGGAATCTGCTGCATTTCAAGAAGTGGCTGTGCCACCACTGTCTCCCCCTGAAGTAGATGACAATGACTTCATTTCACACAATTGATCTCTCTCTGAGCATCCTTCCATTCAAGTATCATTACCATCCTTCCTTTCAAACGCCATCTTGAAAGAATCTGCAGGGGAAGATTTGCTTTTTCTGATTATCGGAGCTTTGAATATATATTTGGTGTTTGTTGCTGCTGTCCAAATGCCAAGTGTTGAGTGTTGTGAGTGGGTTGTTTTGGAAGTGGATGGCCCTTGATGAAAACAGTTAGATATCTTATTCAGTCAATTTTTTGTATAGAAACCTGAATGCCATTAATATGAATTATTTTTTCATGCCCCTTTTTAAGTCCAGGTACTAAAATTGTGACTAGGAATATTAGAATGGCATTTCACTTGTGTTAACTATTCTTTGTATCATACGGCTTATGCTACACAACGATTTCAAAGCATCAATGATTTCAAAAAGAATATCTATTATAGTTATTCGCATCTATTTCATTTTGTCTAGTAGCAATAATAAATTAAATCAAATCGATTTTGAAAAGAAAAATTCATCAGTTTATCAAATTAATTCTCTACTCTCAGTTTAGCGAACGAAACTAGTATCTGGTTTAGTATCCTACAAATATAAATGATTGAATTTTATTTTATTTTATATAACTTAATTTTGATGATAATTTTGTTATTAGAATATTTTTAATATCAAATTCGTTGAAATATAAAAAATATAAATATTCAGAATTCATCGAGCAAAAATACATCAAAGTATAATAAATTTAAATTTAAACTAAATTACCATAAATTCTCAGTATTAATTAAAATTTCACTTTTCAAATACACTCACACACACACACACACACACACACACATATATATATATATATATTAATTGAAAAAAGGCAAATGTGCTTTAAAGTAGAATAAAAATATAAAATTTAAATAATAATAATAATAAAAATAAATTAATGGCAATAGTTTAAAATCATAAATATTGGTGGATTAAACCCTAAAATGTTAAGTGGAGTAAAGTTGGATTTATTGGTTATGTATATGAAAAACACTTTCAAGACATTATTTATTTCGGTGATCTCTCTCTCTTTTTTTTTTTTTTATGAAAATCCTTATTATTATTATTATTGATAAAAAATGAATACAAAAATAGTGTAAATTATATTTTCCATTATTCCTTTTTTGTTTAAATTTGGTTCAGTCTTTTATTTTAAAAGACAGTAATTTAGTTATTTATGTTCTAAATTTAATTCAATGCGGTCTTCCATTAATTTAATTCACGGTTAAGAGTTACCACAAAGTAATACTTATGGACTCCATTGACACGTAAATAATAAAGTGTTAATAATATATAAAAATAAAAAATCTCTTCACGAAGAACATAATATTTTTGTGTTAAAAAATATGAATTTATTTTGAATTGAATAGATTATGTTTAATTTTTTTTAACGATGAGATTGCTCAGAGTATCAAGATGTGAAATGTTAGTGTAGTAAATGCTCGTCATCATTGAATAATAACAATAACTTAAAAACTGGAAATAATATTTGTATAATTTAAAAGCTTAATAAACATATTTCCATATATAAAAGGAAAAAAAAAAAAAGATGAAGGTGAAGATAAAATAATATCGAAGAGGAACAGAAGCATAATCATATATCCATGGCCACTTTCTTCTTCACCGTCTCCAATCCAATCTCTCAACCCTTCGCATTCGCTTCCTTCAGGGCCACAGCCTTCTTCAACCCTCCGCCGCTAAGCATCTACGCCGCCGCCCGCAAACGGAGAGGCACGGCGGTGGCCGCGCGTGCGGGCCCCAGCACCAAGAGCATCCTCTTTGCAATCGCGCTCCCTTCCTCTCTCCTCGCCGTCACCATTTTCGCCGCACTTCGAATGGGCGATAAGCTCGACCAAGAATGGCGAGAGGAGGTAACCTTTTGTAACTTGCATTTCGATAAAACTTTTAGAAAAAAAATGTTTAATTCTTACATAAGATATTATTTTAATTGTATGTTTAATTTTCCAGTTTTTCAAAACTAAATAACTTTGTTCCGTTGTTAATACAACACGTATGTCTCTAAATATTAAAATCAAAATTTATGACAAGTGTTAACACGTCTTATTCGAATGTATTAGTTTTTTTATTAGCAATAATGATATATTATCAATAGACTTGCTTAATTTTTGAAAAACTAAAGAATTAAAAGTGCAATTAAATTTTTATGGAAATCAAAAGTGCAGAAGTATCGTTAATTTATGTTAAAATTTATTTATGGATGGAATAATCTTTGTGGAGAAGTTAAACTTTTAATTACTTCTTTCTACCCGAAGACTACTCGTTTTAGTTCTTTTTATTTTGTTTAGTTTTTATGGTTGAATATTTTAGAGAACAAAATGAAATTAATATATATATATACACACACACATGATTTTTAGGTACTGGAATTAAAAGTATGAATTGTGTAATTACCTTAAGTGGATGATTAAGCTGGCATAATTGGTTTTCTTGGTAAGTGAGTTTTATGTGCTGTTAGTGGAATGTTGTCCAATGTCGTCCACGTGTTTGACGAAATTCCCTGTGTTGGTTTTATTCAATTGTGGTCTCTCACTCACAGCAGCAATCTAGTTTAATGGGCATGGAGTTAGCAGTGCTGTTTCTTTTTAGCAAGAGGAAATTCCCCAAATTTTAAAAGCTTTCTTGATATAACATAAAATCAATGAAATTATTCCATGAGGCCAAAAAAATTCCATTGATTAGGAATTAAGGTAAAGTAGTTGATGAACTCGTTTCATTCTTGACCTACAAAGATGACTATTGCTTAGAAATTAAGGTAAAGTTGTTTATAAACTCTTTTCATTCTTGACCTACTAAGATGACTTCAACAGTAAGATTCTTGCGAGCCAAAAAAAGACAGTAATGTTGTTTTCATCACCATGATGTTGGTGGAAAATATTTATCAACTTTATTGATGATTAATCTTTCTGGAAGAACTTGACTAACTATTTCTAATAAAATTATCTCTTTCAATCATGTTTTTTTCCGACTAGAAGACTCAAATTTAAAATTTTATTGAAGGGATTTCAGGTGTAGGTTCAATCAAATTAACGAGGGTGAATCTACAATAATAAGGGTATGGTAATGAGTATTGTAAGAGAAATTAATAAATAGTGTTATTAGATTTCACCGCAGAAAATGGATTCAAAATTATCGTAGGAGTGTATTAATAACGCTTTTTCATTAAATTATAAGATACTAATTCGTATTCTTCCAATAATATAGGAATGAATTCGTGCTGCACAGTGGGATTGTTTGGTGGAATTAGGAGGTTTGGTCGTTGGGTTTTTCCTTGTTTGATGAGCTTATATAGCCTCAGATTCTGCTCCTGTTAGTGTCTTAGTGTATTAATTGCTGGTTAATGTCGCCACACTCAAGTGAGAAATTCTTAGTTAGACATTGTCAAATGGCAATTGACAAATTTAATTATGTATATTCATTCCTTGAACGTCAGTTTGCTTGCTAGCATGACCCATACAACCTGTCTCATCTTAACGTGGTATGTTCTTTAGCACAAAATCTTTGCTTACACCTTTAGAGTTCAAACTCTAGAGGATTGATGATATACAAGTTAGACGTGTATACAAGAGCAAACACAGGCAAATACACATTTTTTGAGTCCAGACTCGAGTAGATTTTAATATTTTTTTTTCTGCATAATTTGGATCTCTCTGGCTTTAGACATGACGGCTCCTAGTTAATGCACAGTAAAACATTTGATCTTAGATTTTTTGAGATATTTTCTTACAAAGTTTTTGTCGTAACTTCTATAATGCCTTCATTGATAAGTAGGAACTAATTGAACCCTTGTATAGAATTCTCCAATTGATTCTCTATTTCTGTGAAGCATTTGTGATTTCTGCCTGCATGAATCTGAAACACTTGAGTCACCGGGCAACATGCTACGAGACTCTACTAGCCAATCCAATAAAATATACAAAATCTGCTTGTTACTTTATACACTAATTGAAGTTTCTAACCTATCTTGTGTGTGGAATTGAAGACCAATTTTTTAGTTTTCTGTCCTTTTGATAAATCGTATGCGGAACTTTACGCCTGATTTGTTGTCATCTTTCACAATATCAGATAGCAAAAAGTGAAGCTGCAAAGGAACTTGATGGATATGACGACAGCGATGATGAAATTGAAGACGACAGTATTGAAACATATTTGCAAGAAGAACCTGCCCTGCAAGAAGAACCTACCCTTCCACATGCCCGCAACAGACCCAAAAGGGAAGCTTAAATTTTCATTGTGTCTATAAATACATATTTTAATGTAGGATGATCTTGCTGCCGTAGATAGATCAACAGACTTTCAAATGTAGAGGGAGAGGGGAGGTGCCCTTATTTTGAAAATACCAATAAAAAGGAAAGGTAAAAATTACATTTCGTAGTTTTCACACTTGAACATGTAAGCGCAGAAAAGAGTTGTTTCATTCTTGATCTTAGCGAAAAGACTATGAGCAAATGCAAATCCCTTTGTAGTTATTCCCCAAAAAATATATTATCTCCATTTGAATTGTCAACTACATTATGCCTATTCTTATTTGTTACAAGTGGATGACTACGAGTTTCTCATTGTCTTTACTCTTAAAATATTGATCGGTTTATTTAATTTAAATTTAATTACGACTTGAAATAAATGAATGAATTTGGTTAACTCTATTGTGTAATACAATAAATAAATATATGACTTATTTTGGTTTGTAAACTCTGTTTATCATGATTAGGGAAACTTACTCGAGTTTAGTTGTTTTTCTGCATGAAAGATCATGCCATAATTCTGCACATTATGTTCGAAAATGTTATCTGGCATTCTGATGTTCTTTCCTTAAACTAAATGTGTTTCTTTTCTTAACAAGATTTGTTATGCCTTAATTATCAAAGCATATTTGTCATTGTAATTTAACTATTTTACATGATATCATATTAGCATTGTCAAATGTTTTTAAAAAAAGGTGTAAGCATGTATTTTACCAGCGTGAGAAAAGCATGTCATACTAGATTTATTATAGATTTTAATAAATCAACGTTTGGTCTAAAACATCCTTGTTATATATCCAACAATCATGTTTCCTAGGAATTATAGTTTCTTAAACTGTCATAAATATGCCTAGTATGTTTAATATATTTCGTAAAATGAAAAATATAATTATATGAAACTTTCCCCTTAATGGGAAACTTAGATTCCCACCCCCGTCCTGTAAAAACTTTTTATGCAGAAAAATAAAATAGTTTCTAAGAATTTAATTTCTAGAAATGATTTTTATAACATTCATACCAAACATTTAATTTTTCAAATTTAAGCAATTTGATTCTTTCTGTCTAATAACTTAACTACACTTTGGTCCCTGTCATTGATCCAGATAAGAACTATAGAAGGTTCTTTCTCTTTTCATTTCTCTGTTTATTGACCTTTCCTCAATCAGAGTCTGCATTTTGGGTTCAAACAGAAGCGAGACTCAAATAATTTATATTTCAATACCGTCAAAATTCCATTTCAAGGTACCAAAGTATAAAGGATCACAAACCCTAGCCTAGGAGATGGGCAAGCTAAAATCAAATCAAAATGCCTCATTGTAATCATAATCATGGTATTTCCCAAAACTCAATCTTTTGAACTTAACTGATATGGTCGGGTTATTGTGAAGGGATATATCGGAAATATACAACACCAATGAGTTATAACTCAAAGTAATTATCCTTGCTTGAATTAAAATGATAATGAAAAAAATTTCAATGATTAATAAATTTGATATGCAACTTTGTAGGGCAAACTTCATCCATTAAGGTTGGTATAATTTGGCTGTCAATGTGCAAGACATGATACTAAGGATTTTGCTAATCCAAATAAGAAACCAAAAAAACGAGTAAGAAATTAGCATGGTCCAAACAATATTATAAATAAAAAATACTTCATATGTTAAACAAGTAACCGGCTTAGAATCGGAGATGCATTCAAGTAAATTATTCAGAGTGAAGAACATTCAATCAATACATACAATACGTAAAGAAGCTCTGTAACAAGGTAAATTGGAAAAGTGTCTTGCTTACTCTATTGCTTGAGGTGTTCACCTCAACTATCCCATTTATTTTGAAGCAGCTAAAGAAATGGGCAGTAGTGATTACTCTTCTCTATGTAATAACCTATCCCCCACATGCTTTTGGAATAAGCTGCCAAATGGGTTAATACGTAGTTCTACAGGCTTAAACAAACATGCCATTAATTTGCATATACTAAAAGGTAAACGTAAAATTATGGTGTTCAGAATTTTATAGTTAACAATTCAACCCAATAGTGAACAATATCTATACTATTGCGTGAGAGCTGATTCAGTGTTAGAGAAGGCTCTTTCCGAGTAGGAGTGACTCCAGAAATATTAGAGAAAACAGGTAAGATTGGGTTTTCTATTCACTGTATATTCTGTATTCATCATATTACCCGATTTAGCTAAAAGGATAACAGAAAAAGATTCCTCTCAACATAATTGGATAACAATAATACTAGAAATTCCTATGCTTTTATTTGGCGACTATATAAAAGCAGGCTGCCCCAATTTATATTTCTTGTAATCCTTCCACAACACAGGCAGCTTCTTCACTCGTTGCAGCCTTGCTACCTTGGGCACAAAAACAACTGTAAGCCCACTCCTGTCCTTTCTTCATTCCTTCTAGACCTGGACCACTTCCTTTGATGCTGTCGTATCAAGAGTAAAAGGCTAATTCTCTAAATCATCTCATCACCTGAAAAATGGACTTGAATGGCAGCTGAAAAGGTCTTTTATTCAAGTTAAATGAGGGCCCGCCCTAGCACCTGACGAGAAGATGGAGCAAGGGAGACCAAGTTTGAGCAAAGAGTTTTTGCATAAATTCTTGTATCACAGGAATACTCGTAATTATATATAGTCTATATATATAAATGTATATTAAATATCTATATTCCATTCTTCATTCCAAAATGGATTTATGGAAAGAACAGAAACAATTCATATTCAGAATTCATGAAGCATGTAAGAGCTTAAGCAATGATTTGATGGCACTTAAGCTTTCTGGAGCGACTTTGCTTTGTTCAAGGATGCCATCTTTGCAACCTGCAATTTATGACCTTTATAATGCAACTGTCCAATGCTATAGGATATGCAACAATCTCCATCCTGCAATATCTGTGTTTCCAAGCCATGAAATTGAATATATTGAAGATAATCCATATCCAAATAAAAACAATTGTTGATCCTCCCCAAATGCTTTTTCCGAATTCAACATGTTGAACAAAAATGAGAACAATCAGTCCCCAAACTATTTTTCAACCGGGCAACAACTTACAGCCCTTCGCTTTTAATTTTGATTCCAGACCAAAGAACTTCAAGCTTGATAGCACTAAGTCTGCTGTCTTTTTCTTCATATGATCAATTAGTAATTCATCATACACAATTGTATCAGATTCTGTCAAGTAGTTGCGCTCCCTCAAGTTTGAGAAAACCTTCCTAGCCTCTTCAATCGTTCCATGCTTACACATGCCAGAGATGACTGCAGAATATATCACATTGTCTAAAGAGCAACCTTGTTCCATCATCTCATTCAATACATCAATCACCTGCTCGGCATCATTTGATTTACATGCATGAATAATGGTTAGACTATACTTAAACTCCATTGGTCCATCACTAACACTGCCTAAGCAATCACGAACAAGCATCACGGCTTCCTCAATCTCTCCCATTTTGCAAAGCCCTTTGGTAAGGCTCCTATAAGCTGCAACAGAAGGAATGCAAGACATCTCAATGATCTTATTATGACATGCACATGCCTCTTGAATTTCACCAAGATCAACAAGGCATTGAATCACAATACTATATGTGATCGAGTCAGGTTCCATGCTTTTCATTTCATCAAATAGAGATAATGCTTTCTTCACCTCACCAATCTTGTAAAGAGAATCCGTAAGAATATTGTATATTTCAACACTCACATAACCTTTTTCTTTCAAGTGAGCAAATGCCTCTACAGCCATCATCGGCCCGTTCTTCTCCACCAAAACGGAGAAGAATTTGGAGAGATCAGCAAGAACCGGAAAACCCAATTTCTGCATCATCTCAAGCAACTTGCAAAACTCTTCCATCCTATTTGCCTCAGCATAAGCCACCAACAGTGGTTTCACAGTCAAGAAGTCAGGCTCAAGTCCCTCCCGAACAGTCACCTGGAAAAGTTTGTAAGCCTTCTGCAGCTTCTTCAAATTACACAAACCTTCAATAAGGCAATTATAAATCTCCAAATCAGCCGTATACCCTGAGCTCACCAAATCCTTCAACAGATCAAAAGCCAACCCAACCTTACCTGCAGCTACAAAAGCCTCAACCAGCTTTCCATATACCACCCTATCCACCAAAAAACCCTTGCTCTTCATCTCCTTGAACAACTCATACCCCTCCTGAACCCTACCCCCTTTAGCCAACCCCACAATCATGGTAGCATAAGCCTTAGGATCCACCACAACTCCATCCCTCTTCATCTCCTCCCAAACCCTCAAACAGGCGTCCAGATCACCCGCCCGAACCAGAATCCGAACCAGAGCCGTGTACGCAAACACGTCGGGCTTACACAACCTCTCCCTCATCCTCCCCAGAACCTCCAACATCTCATCAATCCTCCCTCCCTTACACAGCCCCTTCACCAAAACCATGAAAGTCACACTCTCCTCAACCAACCCATCCTCCTTGAAATCATCATAAACCGACAAGCCCAGATCCAAATGGCCAGTCCTGAACAACGCATCCATGATCCTGTTGTACAAAAACACCCTCGGCTTCACCCCAAACTTGTTGCGCATTTTGTCATACACGTAGTAGACCCGAAGCCCTCGGTTGGCGTCCGAGTGCATTCTGATCAAAATCTCGAACTGCTTCTCGCTGGGGGGTCGCCCATGCGAGTCCATCAGTTCGGGGAGCTGGTCCGCCTCTCGGAACTGGTGGCCGCGGTTCAAACAGTAGGCGAGGGCATTGTAGGAGGCGAAATTGTGATGGAACCCTTTCTGGTTGTTGGCCCAGTGGAAGAACTTGGAGGCCAGAGCGTGGTTTGTTTGAACCTTTAGGACCTCGGCGACCAAGTTTGGAGGCACTCTGCGGAGCTTGTTGAGCTCTGCGACGACGTTGGGGCACCACTTGTTGTCGTTTTTGCGGAAGGCGTCGACGATGAAACGCGCGATCGGAGAGAGGCGGAGGGTGGGGGAAGGGGGGGAGGAGGGGGGAGAAGGGTTGGAGAGGAAATGTGGGTCCCAGTCTTTGATGTTGAAAAGTTTGGGTTTTGGTTTGGGTTTGGGTGTGGAAGAGGGGGTTAGGGTTTGGCGGTTGGAGAAGAGGCCGCCGCGGACGGTGGGGCGATTCTGGGAGGGTTTCCGGTGGCCGTAGAAGAAATAGAATTTGTTGGGTTTGTTTGGTAGAGGAACCTGTGGAGACATTCTCAGGATTTCAAAATTCTTCTTCTTCAACTACTTCTTCAACCGCTTCTTGTTTCTGGTAACTACCTTATTTATATAGTTTTGGTACCTCGTACTTACTTTGCGCACTGCATATTTCTGCTCCTCAGTTCAGTGTTCTTAGAATAGTAATGGATTCCTTGAAGTTAGTTATATCCCTTTTATCATTTTTCATCCTAAAAACATTTTTCGTCTTTTTCTGTCCTCCTAATATAAAATTAAGGAAATTTCATTAATACTGTTATTTTTTTTAAATGAAATTTTTTAGATGATAATTTACTTTTATAAAGAATGTGAAATATTTTGTAATGAAATATATTATTTAGATAAAGAATATAAAAGATTGAGATTTTATCAAAATTAGAGTAAGTTATTTATATTTTCTTTTTTCTCAAATATTTGTCCTTTTTCTATATTTTTTCTTTGATTCGACTTTGGTTACAATATTATTAACTCGACCTATGTACGTCTTTTCTTCTTTTTAGAATTCTTTGTTTTGTCTCAACTGGAATGTTATTGATTTGATTGAAGTTAAAATGTTTACGATGTGTATTTTTGAGTCATGTTAGTAGAAGTTTGTGTATTTTTGAGTCATGTTAGTAGAAGTTTTTTAACAATTATAATTACATTTTGATCATCAATGCTGAGTTTATATTTTTTTTTTGCAAATATAATTTAGTGTTATTTCTCAATTGATGTTAGATAAGTATTTTTTTTTCAACATTAACAATTTTTTTTAAGTCAAATATATATATTTTTTAAAATCAACAAATTTACTTTTCAGTTAATGTTGGGTTATTTTCAACCAATGCTAATCAAAACATGACAAAAGTTATTTCTGGATCAATCATTGACAAGTATGATTTTTTATTCTATATTTTGGTTAATATAACTAAGTTTTTTAGTCGACATTATGATGGATTATTTTATATTTAACATATTTATCGGTTGGTATGTGTTAAGGTTTTTCACTTGTGAAGTTATTTTCTTATAGATTGTTAAGCTTATGGATTATTTTGCTTATCAATGTATTTGGTATTTTCTTTTATATTTTCTGATGATTCAGATATTTTATACAAATAATCTATAAGGTAACACATTTAAAAATGAAAACAATTAAAGTTTAATGCATTTGAATTTATTTTGAAATTATAAAATTCTTTATCCAAATATAAGGTAAAGTTTTTTAGGAGTTACACTTACACTCTCTACCTTTTTCAACCCTTTTAATGAAAATAGTAAAAATCCTTGTCTAAAGACTCAATATGTTTGGATAGAAAATTTTATAACTTCTTACACATTTAAATTTAAATTGATTTGATTTTAAATTATTTTTTAAAATTATTTTGTTTGAATAAAGCAATTCAAATTTATTGAATTTTAAATTTCTTGTTTGGATAAATTATTTCAATAGCACCAAATACAAATAATTATTTAAATATAAAACAATTAATAATTAAAAATATCAATATTGATGATCTTTTTGAATCGATTGTTGTTAGTATTATCTTTTGTCAAAGCTTATCAACATTTTTTTTCATCAGATAATGTCAAAGCTTTTTCTCAATCAATGTCAATTGATATTTTTTTTAGTTAACATTGAGTGTAATTATTTAAGAAGACATCCATCGATGCTATTTTTATGACGTTGTTGGTTGAATTTTCTTTTGTCAACTTTTCTATTGATATTGATTGAAAGGTTCTCTTGATTGTTATCGGTGAAAAACAATCATAGTTCATGTTGGTTAAAAATCTTTTTAGTCAGTATTAGAAAAAATTACTAACAAACTATGCACAAAGAGTAACATTGGTATTGTATTTGTAGATCTTATTCCAATATCTATAAACAATCTTATCGATCAAGACTAAAGGATTGTGTAATGATATGTTATATTCCGACCTATTTGGTCTAACATTGATGTTGTACTGGTACATCTAATTCTAATATCTCTAAACAGTCTTATCGATTAAGATTGAAGGGCTGTGTAATGATAAGCCTTATTACAACAGGATAGAAATTGGCTTTGACTCCTTGCTTGATTTAGAGTTTCACAGTGGAAGTAATGAATGTAGTGTATAATTCACACATTGGATGAAGTGATCTAGAGAAAAAAGAGATGTGAGAGAGGAGACACCAACTATCACAAGGTGCCTAGGCTAAACTCAAAAGAGAAGCTAACCTAGAGGCGATCACAATAGTAAGTGAAGTTGAATTTGGACAACATTTCTCTACTCACTCCATGATGAAAATACAATCGGCTAGAACACTTATTTGTAGTGCTAGGGTCAGCCCAAAGTGGAGCTAAATTCAAAAAATTCAAATTAAAAAATAAAACCCTAGATTTAGAAGAGCCAATGAGAGCATGACATGTGGTCATCACACTTCTCATGCCTCTTCTTCACATTTAGCACATGTTTAATATGTTCCTTGCTTTGTGTGCAGCTCCTTGTGCACCAAATTCAAGCCTTGGACGTTCTAGGGTTTGCATTGGGCTTTAGGAAGCCCAAATGCATGGACTATACTATCTTATTCTAATCCTATTCTACCCATGGTTCAAATACAAGGCCCAAATTATTCCAAGTTATTCTAAACATTCATACAAGTAAAGGACTTCATCTTGATGCTCCATGATCTCCAAAATGATCTCTTCAAGGTTGCATTCGAGCCCGAATAGCTGGTGAGAGGCTCAAATAGGCTCAGATGGACCCAATCTTCTAGAAAGCTCTTGATTAACCCTCTAGCTCTTTGTCATCTTTATTTTACGACTAATGTGGCGGGGGCATATTCCATCATCCCCTCCCTCTTGAAAGAGGTATGTCCTCAGATCTGTATTGTTCTTTGGGACAACAACCTTATTGTTGTTTATTTATTTATGGAAACCTCTAGGGTCAAATACCATCCTGTAAAAACAAGAGAACAATATAACATGTGTCATATTTAAAACACAAAAAATTAAAGTGTAACTAGAAATAAACACTCTTCCAAGGTCAAGGTACTCCTTACCAATTGATGAACATAGATATCCGACCCAAGGAACACTTTTATTTTTATTTATGTTTTCATGTTTTTTTTTGGCTCATGAGGTGACCTAATTTTTTGAATATCCAATTTTTCTCCAGAAAATTCCTCATAGGTTGTTTCTATGAAGGAGGAATTTATGTCAATGTCTAAGTCAACCCTAGACAAAGATTGCTCTACAATTATATCTTCACTAGATTTTTCTGTGGAAGAGGAGTTTGTGTTAATGTCTAGTTCAACTCCAGACAAAGTTGTCTTTTCAATGACCTCCTCACAAGTGTTTTCTAAAAAAGAGAGATTTATGATAATGTTTGGTTCAATTCTTGACAAGGGCTCCTCTTTTCTTTCACGTTCTTTCCTCTCTTTTCTTTCTCTTCTCTCTTTTTTCTTCTAAATTTTCCTATTTAATTTTTCTTGTTTAAACTCAATCTCTTTAAGTTCTTAATCTAAATGAGCTAGACATTTTTCTTATTTTTCAATTATTTTTATCTTTTCCTTCTCCACTTCTTTCTTTTTTAATATGAAGGCGAAACTCTTCTCATACACACCTTTAACTTATTCCAATTCAAAATGTTTAATTTTGTAACATCATTTTGCCTTTGTCTCCACCAAGATATGGCATTTTATTGAAAACTTGAAGTAGCCACGAATAATCTTCATACTTTTTTATTTGGTGGCATTCAAAATTTTCTCAACCTTCATTTTCCATCCTAAATATTCCTCAACATTATTATGTCCATAGAAAGTAGGGAGGTTTATCTCAGGCTATGTAGAATGGAAGTTACTTATAGGCTTGTGATTATATTCAAGGAATGGTTGATTATTATAGCAAGAATTAATACACACCCCTTCTTCTCTTAATGCCCTCACCCCATAATCTATTGTTTTTTATGTGCCTGATATACTTGTTTTTGGATTTCTTTCTTCCTTATTTCTCAAAGTCCTTAGGTCCGCCTTAACAATGGCAAATTGAGCTTTAGTATTTATTTTACATGATCTAATCTCATTCAAAATTATTTTCAAATTAGATTTGTTTTCGCTTGATTCATTACCACTATGATGAGGATAATGCTTATACATATTGAGTTTTATATAGAAGGTTTTTCAAAAGGAGAAAAAATAAGCTAACCACAATAGGGGAGATTTCCAAGAAAGGGAGGTGTGTCGCTTGGATAACTTAAGTACCAGGCCTGTCCTAGCCAGAACCTTACCCCATCATACTAGACAAATCTTTTGCTTAATGAAAATCACTTAAATACAAACGAAGGCGACTCACACTACAAATGTTAAAATCACAAGTTATCAACTAGTCATGATAAAATAAAAATAAAAGAAATTAAATGACAATGCTTCAAAAGTAAAAGTAGACGACCTTAAGGTGAGGTTTATTGGAACTTTTGGACCTTTGAGACACACTCATCGTCTAATCGAGTTATTAATACACTAATTGAAAAAGTTTATGCGAATACAACTTAAAGAAAATACAATGACTCTTTGTACAAAAATTTAAAGCTATGCTAAGTAATTTTGCTCTTTAAGTGTTTCTCACTCTTCTTCACAAGTGTTTAGGCTCTCGTATTCAAGCTTCACTTGGTAACCACCTCATTGTGAGCACATCTTTTGGATCATGGCCTTAGTACATCAAAGAGAAGTTAAACCTCAACTCACAACAAGTCCAATTTCCTCAAGTTTAATCACTTCAAGAGACCAACAAAGTAAAAGCAACAAAGCTTAATTTTGGAAAGCTAAACTCAAATGGATAGAGAGATTGACAAAACTCAAAGAATTGATAAGAAATGAAAATCTAAAATTAAGGCACACAAGAAAAGAAAGCACTGAAATTCGGATCCTAGGAATATCATTCGATTGGATTACAAATCAAAATAAAAAACTAGAGTTTTTTTAGTGTGGCAGTGTCATTTGTATGATTTATTGAAATCAATTTAAAATGTAATTTTGCACAAAATTTTTATCTCAACTACTCAAGGCCTCACAGAAGCTCCCCAAAAAGAAATTGGCTCAAAATGGCATTGGAAGCATTCTAAACAAATTCAGAATTGAGAGCCTTCTGTTTCACGTTTTATTTTGTTTTTTGGTGCTTAAGATCCTGGCAAGCTTGATTCAACAATTTATTGTGACTAATCCAGAGCATATTTGAGCCCAAAACTTTTACCACATATTTTAAACATATTGTAAAATTATCACGCAAAAATTGAGCGCAAAAAAGTCAATGGATAAGGTGCAATGATTTTTGTTACAAAGAGAAAATCATCAGCGACATTAGGATTTTTCAGGCACTAGCATTCATGATTTTGACATTTATCATTTAATTTGTATTTTGTTTTCGAATGAGCCTTTTTAACAAGTTATTGTAAACATCTTAAAGTAGTAGCACAAAAAGTTTCAGCTCAAAATATTCAATATATTGCTTCCAATAATGTTTCTAATTCCAGTGAAAGTTTAGCAAACAATTTATGATCAATGGAAAGAAACCTATGAAATTGAAAGGGTTTAGCACAAGATTACAAGATACAATGGAAACCTAACTACAGGGCACTCATCAATGATCTAATAGCAAGTGATTGAACTCAAATTTAGAAATTAAAAAGCACCAAAAGCACTTGTAATGATACAAAACAACTAAATTCAAACAATTTACATCAAAGACTACTAAAGCAAGAAAATGAAATTGAAACAAAGTACTACTTGAATTTTATGACATGTATGAAATTACAAGACGTATGACAACTTGGATATGGATTTAAAAACAAAATTAAGACACAAACCAATATGTTTTACCAAATTAAAATGAACAAAGACTCAAGAAAATTAAAAGCACACAACACAAACACAAGAACACCTAATAAGCACAATTGTGGACAGTTTAAGAAGATTGATGCAATTTGAACCGGTTAATTGAATTGAAACACAAAGTAAACAATGAACTCAATCAAGACATGAAAAAAATTAAGAACAACATGAAAATGAGAAAAAAAAGTGAAGGAAAGAAAAGAAAACTTAGTTGGATCGTAGCTTGCTAATGATACCAAATGATAAAAATCGCCTTTGGCTCCTAGCTTGATTTGGAGTTTCACATTGAATGTAGTATGTGGGAGGCATCGGAAGTATTGAATGTAGTGTATAATTCATGGATTGGATGAAGTGATCTAGAGGAAAAAGGAGATGTAAAGAGGTGAGACCAACTCTCACAAGGTGCCTAGGCTAAACTCAAAAGAGGAGTTAACTTAGAAGTGATCACAAGCACAAGTGAAACTAAATTTGGACAACATTTCTCTACTCATTCCATGATGAAAATACAATAGGATATCACACTTATTTATAGTGCTAAGGTCAACCCAAAGTGGAGCTAAATTTAGAAAGTTCAAATTAAAAAATAAAACCCTAGATCTAAAAGAGCCAATGAGAGCCTGACAAGTGACCTTCACACTTCCCATGCATCTTCTTCACATTTAGCACATATTTAATATATTTCTTGCTTTGTGAGCAGTTTCTTGTACACCAACTTCAAGCCTTGGATGTTCTAGGATTTTCAACGGGCTTTAGGAAGCCCAAATGCAACCCTAGATGGACTATACTATCATATTCTAACCCTAATCTACCCATGGTCCAAACACATGACCCAAATTATTCTAAGCTATTATAAACATGTATATAAGTAAAGGGCTTCATCTTGATGCTCCATGATCTCAAGAGTGATCTCTTCAAGGTTGCATTCAGGCCCGAACAGTTGGTGGGAGGCCCAAACAGGCTAAGATAGGCCCAATCTTCTGGAAAGGTCTTGATCATCCCTCTAACTCTTTGTCCTCTTTATTCTATGACTTAGGTGGCGGGGTCGTATTCCACCACAACCTATTTGGTCTAACATTTGTGTTGTACTGGTAAATCCTATTCCAATTTCTCTAAATAGTTTGATTGATCAAGATTGAAGGATTGTATACTGACAAGCCTGATTCCGAACTATTTGGTCACCCCTTCACTATGTCCAATAAGGAAATATAAGATTATTTCCAAGAGACAATCACATATAAATAAAAAAAGACCCTTAATAACATCTTTTATAATAAAACAATTTCGTTATTAAAATTTAATTATAAGAACAAATATGTGACATCATATCGTCATAATTCAAATAATTGGAGCATAATTGAATTAAGGTAATAATTGGTATAATAAACAAAATAATGGAATAAATCAAAGACTCATACTAAAAGATAAATTCTCTTATGAATAATTATAAATAGGATCCTTAAAGACCAAGAGAGGACAAAACAAAAGACTTTGAGTGATCTAGCCAAAGAGGTTTCCACATCTCTTTGCTAAAACAAGTGTCAATGATAAAAAAATATCACTTAGACATTAGTAACAAAAAAAAAAAACCATGTCAAATGTTAATAAAAAAATCTATTTCACATAAGCTAAAAAAAAAACAAATACTTTCTTTAACTAAAACTCTACCTAATGTTGAGCGAAAAATGAGAAAGGTATGTTGCTGGTGGCATCATATGTCTTGCAAAGGCCAGTTGGACTAAGTTACAATCAAATCATGGTGCTTGAACAACTATACTTTTAAGTAGAAAAATTTATAGCATAACTATAAGTTATAGTTTTTAGCTGAGTGGTAAATGTTTCATATCAGAGTCAAGGTTACAACACCGATAGAAAAATAAGATTCTATATCGATTTTGGGAGATTTTCCACATCGGTTCTGTAACCAATGTGGATGCAGGCGATGTAGAAAGTTCATGACTTTTTACATCGATTCTCCAACTAATGTAAAATATACCCATATTAAATCGGTTATAAATACAACCAAATGTAAAAGTCCGTTTAAAAAGAGCAAATAATTATACATATTATATCGATTGTCTCCAACTAATGTAAAATATACCCATATTAAATCGGTTATAAATACAACCAAATGTAAAAGTCCGTTTAAAAAGAGCAAATAATTATACATATTATATCGATTGTAGGCTCAGACCAATGCAAAATGGGCCTTTTACATCAGTTGTAGTTACAACCGATGTAAAAAGTCCCATATTAATCAGTTCTATCTTACATCCGATGTAATACGTTTTTTTTTTTAAATTTGTAAGATTAAATGGTTTGACAAATCTATAATTAATATGAAAAAACACCGTAAAAGTTTTTAAGAATTTTGTGATAAGTATAGGTATGTGAAGTAAGAACCAAAAATATAAAAAAGAGAGCTAAAAAACCTTAAAAAATAAAAAAAAGTAATAGTAAACAGTGGAATTTGGAAATTATGGAATCCCAATCCGAGTGTTGGTTAGCGCATTCCTTACCTCATTCTGAGTAACTTTAACTTTTAATGCGTTTTAATCCAAGCTCTCTATCTAAAGTTATGACCATTTGAAGGCCCTAAATTTTGACAACTCAAAATATATAATAAATCTATACCGTGTAAGGACTCTACTATCAAATATACATTAAAAGAAGTTATTACTTAAAAAATTGGATTCAAAAAATAACTTGTACCTTTACCACCCGATATCTTCGAATTGTTTATGATAATGCTGGAGATTAAAGGGTCAGTAACCCAACTTTCCCCAACAGCTCGATAACTGCTTAATCCGTACCTTGGATTTGAGCTTAACAACTCGGCCCACAATCTATATATATAATGCTCATCCTAGGAAGTATGACTTACTTTTTTACTCAGTTTTCACACTTACATATCTTTCATCTCACTCCCCTCACCTACTCTAAACTGACTTGAGTGTCAGAGTGTCTTATGTAGGTAGACGTCCATTCTGTTTAAGGAGCTATTACAACTCGGATCAATCAGTGTTCGAATTTAGATCAAGTCGACCTCAATCAACCTCGTTCAAACATCACTTCGGTCTTCGGTAAGAACATTTGGTGTCCACTGTGGGGCCTAGTAAAACTTTCCCTGACCCAGGTATTTAGAGCCGCCCCACCTTCAAAGATAATTGTCATCATCATTCCCAAATATGGATCTCGCAATATTGGAGATCATGAAGACCCATATGGAGGCTATCCTATAAAACACCGTGTATGAGGCATTATGTGGCCTCAGAGAAGAACTGAAAGACCAAAAGGAAACACATTAGAAAGAGCTAGTGGTACAAAGAAAAGCACATCAAAACGAGATGGCAACATTGCTACAACATCTCACTGATCTCCAAAAGGGACAAGCTACTTGTCAACCTTGCCATCATGGATACTGGAAGAGGTGGAAGAAAGTCAAGTAGGTGGACACACTTTGAAAAGAGCAAGAGTTGATCGAGGAGGACCATCAAGATCTATTCACAACTCATCAATCGTTGAAGATAGGGGAGAACAACAACCTTCGTTACTACCCAGACAAGGCGTTGACCCGAAGACACAACCCAGTGTCGACACTTATCAAGGAAAGCAACCAAAACTGGTCCCCGAGCCTGGAGCTGACCCGAGATATCAGCTCAGTGCCCCTCGGTGCTGACTATGATCACAGAGTCACGCAGAGGTTGGTCCTTGGTGCCAACCAGGAGTTCCCATTCCACCATACACTTACTCCTCAACTCAACCTTGAGGTGACAACATTCATGAAACGCTTTCATCCTTTTACCACTGAGGTCATGCAATCTTGACTTCCCGTGATGTGAAAATGGCCAAGGGTGGATTCGTAGAATGGAACCTCGAATCCAGATGCACACATTAAGGCCTACATGACCCAGGCCAACCTATTGTCGGAAGACCTAAGTGTACATTGCAGCCTATTCTCTAATACACTTAAGGGAACAACCCTCGAGTGGTACTATTCACTATCACGAAATTCGATAGACTCATTCCATACCCTGTCTTCCAAGTTCATAGCTCGATTCATCGACAACAAACCAATGACTTCCAACTTGGCCTCGTTCCATCACGTGACTCAGGACGAGAATGAGTCACGCAAACAGTACATGGCTCACTTTGCTAAAGCCTGTCTCAATATCCCTAGTTTCCACCCAGCTGTCGCTATGCATGCGCTAATAGTGGGTCTCATGCCAGGACCTTTTTCTCAACGCCTTGTTTGTTGATCCTCCTTCCAACATGGACGAGCTCTGAGCTTGTGTAGCAAAATACATAACTATAGACGAAAACACGGAAGCCACGAGAAGAATAGAGACGCTCGTGGTGACCTCCGCTCCAAAAAGGAAAAGGGTCGGTAGGTATGAAGGTTATACACCACTCAGTGGCAGCCGAGATGTGGTGATACAAGAAGCCTACAATTTGAAACTGATTCGAATGCCGCAACCATGCAAAGTTATCCCTTTGCCGACCCCTCCAAGAGATGCTGGTACCATCAAAGCTTCGATCACACCATCGAAGAATGCATCAAAGTACAAGACCTCATAGAAGAACTTATCAGGTCAGGATCCCTCAATCGCTTCATTCAGCAGAGTTAGGGGAGCCGAAATCACGAAAGATGCGAAAACGACAGAGGATGGGGGAAGGCAAGGAAGAGATGGACCGTGGAGAAGACAAGGTCGTGGCCGAGGACAACGAGAGGTCGCAAAGACTCAACCTCAACCTCAACCACAACCACCATCTCAATAAGAGCCTAGAGAGCCCAACAATGACAATGTCCACTTGGGACATATTAAAGCGATCGTTGGAGGCTTTGCAGGACGAGACAACTCCAAGTATGCTCAGAGAAGACATTTGAGGAGTATCAACTCGGTGAGTATCCTACCATCGAGGAGACTCTTGCTTATTACTTTCACGGACAAAGACTTGAGCATTCATGATCCGGACCAGGATGATCCCATGGTCATTTCAGCTACCATAGCCAATTGGCGAGTACACAAGATCCTTGTTGACCAAGGAAGCTCGGTCGACGTCCTTTATTTGTCAACATTCTTGAAGCTAAACTTACCATTGAAGATGGTAAAATCGTATCCAGACCCCCTAGTTGGGTTTGCTGGAGAAAGGGTGCAGACCAGATGATTTGTAGATTTGTTGACCACCTTTGGTGCACACCAGATGACTTCATGTGTCACAAACTAACCATACTTCCTCAAGTCAAGCTAGTCTCGCAGAGGAAACGAAAACTTGGAAAAGAAAGAAGAGTAGCGATGGATCATGAAGTTAGCCAACTGCTTAAGGCTCACTTCATCAGGCCTATCAAGTACACCACATGGATTGCTAATGTGGTGATAGTAAAGAAGTCTAACGATAAGTGGAGGATGTGTGTGGACTACACCGACGTCAACAAGGCGTGTCCCAAGGACACCTACTCACTGTCAAACATAGATCGACTCATAGATAATACAATAGGATACAAGCTCTTTAACATTTTAGATGCGTACTCGGGGTACAATCAGATATAGATGCACCTTGAGATCAGGACAAGACAACGTTTATGACGGAAGGAGAGAATTATTGTAGAAAGTGATGCCCTTTGGCCTAAAAAATGTAGGGGCTAATTATCAATGACTCATGGATAAGGTCTTTAAAGACCTCATCGACAACACCATCGATGTCTATGTAGACGACATGGTGGTAAAATCCCAAAGGGCTGAGGATCACACCTCGGCTCTAGCCAAAGTTTTCGACAACAGGCTTAAACCCCGAGAAATGATTCTTTGGAGTCATGACCAGCAATTTCCTCGGGTTCATGGTCACGCAAAGAGGGATAGAGGCCAACCCCGATAAAGGCAAGACAATCTTAAACATGTGAAGCCTGAACTCTCTGAAGGAAGTACAACGTTTGAATGACAAACTTACCACACTCTCCAAGTTCCTTCCCCAACTTGTCGAGAAAGCCAAACCACTATACAAGTTGCTAAAAGGCGCACAAATCTTTGAATGGAACTATACATGCGAAGAAATGTTCCAAAGGCTCAAATAGAACCTCGCAGCCTTACCAATATCGGTAAGTCATCCCCTTCATAGTACACATTTTCTTTACTTAGCTGTGTCTAACTCGGTAGTGAGCTCGGTACTCGTGCACGAGGAGAGGAAGAAACAACATCCAGTAGTATACTTTATCAGCCGAACTCTGCAACCAACGGAAGAATGCTACCAAGTAATTGAGAAGTTGGTGCTCGGGCTCATATTCTCAACTCGGCGACTTCACCATTACTTCAGGAGCTTCGAGATCATAGTCTACACTGATTACCTAATTAGACAAGTATTGCAAAAGTCTGACCTAACTAAAATGATGACAACTTGGGCAATAGAACTTTTTGAATTCAGTCTCAAGTACAAAAGTAGAGGACTGATGAAAGCTCAATTCCTCGTCGACTTCCTGATAGAGCTTCTATCGATGGCAAAGAATGATTGGTGGTCCCTAAGCATTAATTGATCGTCCAACAAAAAAGGAGAAGCAGGGATAATTCTAGAAGGCCCCGATAAGTTGACCATCGAGCAGGTCATACGTTTCGGGTTTGAAACATCAAACAACTAGGCCGAATATGAGGCCCTCATCACCGAGCTCAAACTAGAAAAAGAGCTTGGAGTGAAATAACTATGGTGTCAAAGTGACTCCTAGTTGGTCACATGACAGATAAATGGCAAATTCCAAATTAAAGAGTCGCTCTTGTAGAAGTACTACCACATTGCCAAGAACTTGATCAACTAGTTTGAAAAGTCACCATAAACCATGTCCCAAGAGCCGCAAATGAACGAGCCAATGTCCTCCCAAAACTCGCCAGTACAAAGAAGGCCGACCAACACCGAACCCTCATACAAGAAAACTTGACAAGCCTAAGTTGGGATCACATTGATGTGTTATAGGTAAATGTGGGCACAAGTAGTTGGATGACACCCATTATTGAATATCTCACTAATGAAGTGCTTTCCATTGACGAGAAGGAAACTAAAAGAATTCGGCGTCAAGCAGCATATTATGTCATGAGCAATGGAGAATTCTTCAGACGAGGGTTCTCTACTTCATTGCTCAAATGCTTAGATGATGATCAAGTCGAGTTTGTCCTTGCCAAGCTGTACCGAGGAATATGCGGAATGCATTCAGGAGCGGCGTATGGCGACAAGGGTACTTCAGGCTGGATACTATTGGCCCACAATTCGGCAAGATGCCCATTCATTCATCCAGAAACGCTTAAAATTTCAGAAGTTTGGACCTCTCCATACTTTTCCTGTTGAAGAATTACATCAGATTGTTACACCATGACCATTCACCATATAGGAAATGGATATCCTTGGACTTTTTCCCCTGACAAAAGGTCAAGTCAAGTTCCTAATTGTCGCTATTGATTACTTCACCAAGTGGATAGAGGTAGAGCCCTTGGCAACCATCACTGCCCAACAAGTTCAAAAGTTTTGTTATCACACTACATATTAAACTCTCCCACCGAACTGGTGCCACTGACATATCATGCCGAGGTTAACACAACTCAATTATCATGCATATTAAACTCTGCCCAATTATAAGAATTGGTAACAACGATACATCTCGCCAAGGTTAACCCAACCCAATCAAACTTGAAGTATAGATCTACTGCACCTTACCACCAAGCTAACCAAGCTTGGTCTATGACTTAGACATTCATGTTAGGTCAAGTTGATCATACTTAGTTCATAAATTAACATTTGATTATTACATTGAGTTAGCATTGTGATTTTTCGAATCTCGATGAATAACAATGCTCTATAATATGATTCGCACTCGATTATTATGCTAAGCCGCAATCAAAATAAAATTACTGCCTACTATACTAGGTACATACACAACTCGAGCGGAGTAACACATTCAAGCAAACAAACGTCTAAAGAAAGGAATTAACATTACAAATGTCTAAAGAAAGGAATTATCATCACAAATATCTAAAGAAAGACATTATCATTATATTCAAAAAATATTTCCAAAGATTTACTCATCAACGAGTTCACCGTTGACAACATCTTTATCTAAAGAAAATTTGGAGGAATCTAGAGAAGGCTCGAAAAATGTAGCTTGACGAACAATGTTCTAAAATCCCTCCAAGTACCCCGCAAAGACAACCTCGACATAGTCCCTCGCTTTGGCTTGCATGCTCGCCTCACTCTTCTACAATTATTTGTTAGTCTCTTTGAGGAGGACGAGCTGATATTCAAAGGCCTTAGCCTCCCTCCTCCTGTCCTTTGCACTCTCGAGCTTTCCCGCAACATCCTTAAACTCGTCCTCGGCAACCCTAAGTCACTCTTCAAACTCTTTGCATTCTTTCACTTTCTTTTCATGAGCGACCTAGAGGTCCCTTAACCTCTGCTCCATACCTTCTACCTTGGCTTTCTCTCAAGATAACTCAGTCTCCAACATCTTAAGTCTCTCCTGACTTTGCTTAATCTTCAAGGCAAAATCATTGGAAGCCTTGTTTTTCTCAAAGAGAACCTCTTTGAGTTGAGCCTCTAGCGAGCGAACCTTAGCATTATTGGAGGCATTGCTCTTCAAGTGTTCTACTATGGCTATACAATGCCTTAATAGTGCTACACACGAGTCAACAATTCCATATTCTCCAATAGTATTCAACAATTTAGCATCATATGTAGATGAAAACCTAAGGCTCCCCAGATGAGATCGCACCAAATCTGGCTTCATGTTCAAACACCACAAAGAATTACTGCCTTTATTGGTAGTTGTGGCGAAGTCCACACTATCAAGTGGACCTCAGCCATAATAGAGGATCCTTGGGAGATTTAACAAAGTTGGAACTACTGAGGGAGAAGGCCTCGGAGGTGACGACGACACACGTGGTTGAGAGATGTAGGTCCTCATCACCATACTTGAGTTTGGTTGCGGAGAAGGAGAAGGAGACGACGACAGAGAAATCACTGTCGTTGCAGCTCCCTTAGTCGCCGCAGTATCATAAGGACGAGGACTTAGAACCTCCACATGAATAGGGGAACCCTTGTGTTGAGCCAAGGACTCCCCAAACTTAGATGACCCAACTTCACCATGCAGATTCAATCTTTGCCTTCTTGTTCGGATTTTGAAACTCATCCTTTCCCGAATCTAAGGGACGAGTTCCAATTTTAGCTCGGAGTGCCTTATAGTCAAATTTACCCATTATATTTACAAAAACACAATCAATTAGACCAACATCCAAGTAAATCACACAACACAGAATGCAAAATTACACTACTAGGCTCACCCTTGAAGAAGGAAACGAGGTCCTCGGTGAGAAGGGAAGTCATCGAAGCCTTGCTACTAATCGACCGAGGAAGACTTTTCAATATCTTAATATCTATCCTTTCCTCGACCGAAAGCAGGTGCTCGGCTAGCGACTTAAACTTCTCAGGAATTTACCCATATAAGGGAAACCTCGAAGTAAAATTTTATCAAACAAAACACGTTTCTTGAGGTCTTTCCTCCTGGGTTTTACTTTGAAGAAGGTATCCTTAAAATTTTTAAAGGAAGAGGAGTACAGAGAATCTGAAACGACTTCAAAAATGCCTAGCTGTTCGGATGAAGTTGGTTAGGCGCCACATTCATTACCGACAACATTTGACACTTAAGAGGAGGCTTCATATACACCCTCTCTGACCTCTTACAACTAGCAAGGTCAATGTAAGGAACAAACTATTCCAAACACAACTCGTAAAGACTCACCGTCTGCTTTAAATAAGCATTGGTGCACCGGGAAGACTACCTCTCAACCTCTCTACTCACCCAACAATAATCAGGATCGGCGGGGGGAGGATAAGACACCTTACCTTCTTTTTGAAAGGTTCACCCTCCGTGGAAGGTCCAACCTTGCGCTTCAAGGGGTTGGCTACTGCCTTCCACTGTTTCCTTGCCACTGCAACAGTGGCACGAGAAGAAGCGCTTTCCACCGCGAGAGGTCTCTCCGCAGTGGATTCCACCATCCTAATAAAGTTAACAATGATGAGTCAACCCATCGTATTCCTTGAGACAAAGGCAGATTCTGTCTTTAAAGAAGAAGAAGAAGAAGGAGAGCCATATCCTATGGGTTGGACCTCCCTATCAACTAAGGGGTTACCACCAGAACCAGAGTAAGAAGACATAGTTGCAAGGACTTACAAAGATCAAAAACTCAAAGGAAGATTTGAAGAACTTAAAGAACGCAATTCAAGAAGCAAGAAGAAAAAACGGAGAAAGATTGGCGCGATTTCTTCGAATGGCACAATGAAGTAGGTTTTTTGAACGTTAAACCTATTTGAAAGCTTGAAATCTTAAAAAAAGCGAAACTCAAAATGCTGAGTTTTGAGTTTTGAGCTTCGGACGTTTCGTTTCCTAGGGCCACGTGGCACTAAGTCACCAATCAGACGATGCCACGTGGACATCTTACTTTGTGTCATGCAACGTGACAATTTGGCAAGAAGGGAAACTTCACCTACCACCGCTGCACCTCGAGAAATTAGAAATGAGAATTATCATTACACGAGTTAAACCCCTCATTAATTCTTTGATAACTTTATAAAAACAAGTTCAGCTCGGCCATGCGAGCTATAATCTCCAACTTCTTATCACATGCGTGGTGTGACCACAACATTTTACAAACTCCATCTCGGGCACACAAGTTAAGGAAAACTAATCTAAAGATTGGCTCTCAGAGATCCTCAAGTCCTCAAACTGACTGCCACACAACTCATAAACACTTAAGCTCACTCACTATATCTAGCTTGGAGCTTGGTGGGCTTGTGTACCGTCACCACCCGATATCTTCAGGTCGGTTATGATTATACCCGGATTCAAGAACTTTCCCCAAATCTCAGGCTCCACCTACAACAGCTCGATAACTACTTAATTCGTTACGTTGGACTTAGGCTTAACAACTCAACCCACAATCTATATATATAATGCTCATCCCAGGAAGTATGACTCACTTTTTTACTCAGCTTTCACTCTCATATATCTTTCATTTCACTCCCCTCACCTACTCTAAACTGACTTGAGCATTGGAGTATTTTCTGTAGGTAGACCTCCATTCGGTTTAAGAAGCTATCACAACTCGGATCAATCAGTTCAGATTTGGATCAAGTCAGCCTCAATCAACCTCGTTTAGACATCACTTCGGTCTTTGGTAAGAACATAAGTTTTTAACTATTTTTAATCAATTTTACAAAATCGCTAACCTGTTGTAAAGAGAAGCGGTAAGGAGTATAGATAAAAGTGGTGCTCACTATGGAAATAGGCTCACTCGTCAAGTAAAGTCGTTGCTATGACACCCTTAATAAACTGCAACATCAACATAAAAACAAGTTAAACAAAGCACTCACGTTGAAAATACGAAATAGGATTGTGGACAAATGCTATAAACGTAGAAACCAAATGTGGGTGAAAACAATGACAACAAGTAGCAGAGACTCAACAACGTGAGGAAAAGATGAATAATAAAACTAGTAAAAATGTTAGGTTAAAAAATATACCTATTACATTGGTTGCTAAAATAATAAACAAACGATGTAATAAGTTCGCTTCAAAATATATTTTTCAATTGGAACATGCATCACCACTTTTTACATCGATTGAACCTCACAACTAATGTATAAAGTAACTCTATTACATCGATTGGAGCATTAACCGATGTAATAAGTGGCGAATATAGTTGTTTTCTCAAATTTTTTTTTGTGGGATTTTTCTGGTCTATTTTCTAGCAATCGATATAAAATGGGTCCTATTACATCGGTTATCCCTTAACTGATGTAATATGTTTTCATTTATTTACAAAATTATTACCACATTTTTGTTATCGTAGTTCCCTTTTAAGTGACGTTGTATCCTGTTGCAAAATCTCATTTTCTCACTAGTGCAAGTTCGATTCCCAGTGAGTAGATTCTTGCAAAATCTCATTTTTCGACTAGTGCAAGTTCGATTCCCAATGAGTAGATTGTTGCAGGTGGTTTCAATTTTCATATGACAGATACTAGGTGGACCAGACCAAGTCTTAATTAAATCCTGACGCTTAGATTGTCACACTTTTAAATAGAAAGAATTGTACCTTACCTATAAGTTATAACTTCTTGGCCACTAAAGACTTGATTTTATATTATCTATAACGACAACAACAAAATATAATCCTAATAAGTTAAATTAAAAATAACTGAAAGACCATCTATTGAAAAGTACTCATTTTAATAATGTCTCGGACTTAGTCAAGTCTACAACACCTTAACCAAAATCGAGTTGATAAGAGAATAAGAGAAAGAGACATGAAATTGAGATACGGAGAATTTTAGATTCTTACATTTTATGTGGAATTAGAAACTGTAAAAATATGTTAGATACTAAAAGGGAATGGTTGAATTGTTGAACTGTGTATTTAAAATTTTAAATGAACAAAGTTTAATGTTGGACAAATCCAATGTCAAGCAAGTTTTTCGAAAGGATTACTTTTAAGCTGACGAAAGGATTACTTTTAAGCTGACAAATACATTGTTTAAAATACTTTTTAAAGTTCATTCGCAAATCTCTTCTTATATTAGTTACATATTAATAAGATACAATATACAAGGATAGATATTAATTATTATAACACCAAATACTAAGTGAAAATTATTTTATAAGTTGAAAAAATGCTAGAAATGATAGAAGCTTAATTTAAAGAAGCTGTGATTAAAAGAAAATTAAATCAAGCTACACAACCTAATGCTTTTTGAAATTTAAGTTTTAGCAATTGCAGTGGTCATCATAATTTTAATTCATTATTATTCTCACATGACTGCATGGGTAGAAGAATTGGAAGTTGCCGTTTTGTTACCTTTTCTTAGTGATTAAGTCTTTATTATTTTATTGCTTAAATCTAACTACTGTATCCATTTGTAATCATTTGAGTTCTCTTCCTTTTCTCCCTTCTGCATGCAAGGGGTGGTTATTGTTTTAAATTTTATTGCTTATTAGAAAAAATGCAAATGTACAATTGAGAGATAGTAAAGCTAAAAGGTTGTGATAGGATTTAGTTCTAGGAGTCTTGATCTCATCTCTTATTCTAAAGAATGATCTCCACTAACCCAACTCAATATTTGTCATTAGATGACTAGTCTTTGTTTGGTGCTTTTACTATTTTGTTTAGGTGAAATGCAGAAAGTTAAGGGAACGAATTATATGAGTTGGATATGCGCTTTAGTGCCTAGAAACTAAGCACTCAGAAATAAACCATTTTACCCATTTCTGATATCACTCATTATAAAAGAGTGCTGGTATGCAATTGAATTATGAGTCTTTTATAATCATATTTTTATTTTGTTACATCATCTAATCACTCAAACTTTCTATTTATTTTTTTCTCATTTTTCATCTTTTCCTCTTAATCTAAACATCCTTAATTCTTCCTCTAATTCAATTATTTTTTTCTTTTTTCATTTACTCACTTTGCACATTCTAATTCAAACAAGATGTAAAAAAATGACATGAGAAAGGATGATTCATGCAGTGAAATAAATGAAGTTTACATACCAAGGATAGAGCAATGCGCATATAGGACCTTGAAGTATTGTAACGTTTACTCTGTAAGAACCCTCTCGAGCTCAGGGATAAAGTCAATACCATATAGTATTGAAAGCAAAACCCGCTTACCACCAAAATCCAGGCAAACAGTATAAACAAAAGAAATCTGTTGCCCACAAAAAAGAGTTATAGTGGCTATCAAGAGACGAAATCCCTCTTTTTGTTTTTCTCCTTGTCCCAGTAATGACCTGTTTGACGGCCATCTCTTTGAAATCGATTGCCATTATGTCGTCGATGAGAGCTTTCCCTCCATTGGTTGCCCTGATTCCACTGGTTACCCTGATTCTGAGAGGTCCAACCTCCATAATTCCTTCTAAATTGCAAATCACTTGAAACATCAGCATTTTCCTGGTGCTTCCATTCTGTCTTCATTGGAGTTACGTTCTGTAGACTAGATTTGCATTGCCAAGGAGATTTGCCAATGTTAGACAACTTAGTTGACTGCTGTTGACTCCAAGAGCTGTCCCCAACCTTACCCCATCCTTTATCCTCTAAGTTTCCAGAATCCCAATCCCTACATTGATTTTTATGTTCCTTTCCCTGATTCCAACCCCATGACACATGAAGACCACCTTCCAAAGTATTGTGAGTTAATCCACCATTTCCACGACCACCGTTAGACTCCCATGGATTGCCAGTATTATCCACATTTCCAGAGTCTACCGGTTTCCATTCATATACTTTACCAGCAGGACATTCCCAAGGATTTTCACCACTAACTAAAGTTTTTGTTCTTTTGCTTTTCATCTCTTCTATTTGTTCCTCATCAGGCACAGTAAACAATGCATTATCTATTTCCTTAATCAGATCAGGATCAATCGAAGGGTTCCAATCTATTTGATCAATATAAGTATCTGGATCAGGCAGAGAAATATCACAAGGAAGGCTGTTGATCTTTGCCCAGTAACGTTTTTTGGCATTTTGGAATGCTTCTTCAGCGGCTAAATCATTCCAATCAGACACATTGCTGTGGCAGCATATCAACGTCTTAGAATCAACGATTTTCTGCCATGGTACCAATCCAACTGTAGTGCAGTACTTCTTCTCCCATTGGGGTATTCCGTCCTGCCAATACTCTAACAAGATTGAAAAACAAGAAATTCAATATATTGATGTAAAAAAATGTAATAGCAATGGTAATTCCCTACATCTATATATTCGACGACAACAGAGACAGAATATGAAATAAGAGTGAAATGGAGCTACATTCCTTACAGATGCTGGAAACGGAAGATGGTTGCAGAAAATAAAATATATGAGCCCATATAGACCCTCTCTGAGGAAGAAGTTTCTTACCAGCATACAGTATTCCCTCAAAATTCCCTACAACCCATTTCCTCTATTCCTGCTTCTATTTACTAATTTCTCTCTGCTGCCTCCTCCTTATTCCTGCATCCCTCTTCTCGACTCCTTCCTCCCTACATGCCTATTCAGTTATTTTCCCCTCTCTCTCTTCCTCCACTACTTCTGGCATCACCTGTCTCACTTCTTCTCTTTCGTTCTCTTTTATAATTAGTTTCTTTCTCCTCTCGTATACCCGTACGTAAGGCCTCGTTTTTAGGCCCATTCTCCTATTAAGTATTCTTGATTGGAGAAACCATACCAAATAAAGATGGATAAAGAGAAAAAGAATAAAACTACAATTCAATGAAGAAATTTGCTAGGGGACGATAAGTTTAACTAAATGTTCATTTACTGATATATCTTAAGTTTGAATACATCATTTCTAAATGTTAAGCAATTTTCTAAAATAATAAATTATTGAAGAGTATCAATAAAGAAGAGAATATTGCCAAAGGTAAAAACACAGACAAGCATACTACATTAACCCTAACCAGCTCAATTCAAATGTCTATAGCCCTTTTACACTGAATATCTAATTTTGGCCTGGTTAGAAGCTGTAGAATATTTCCCACAACACATGTAAAATATCAATGCAAGTAGTGTTTTCAAGAACTAGTACTACCAAGGCTAATCCACACGTAATGCCTCCTTAGCTGCCAACAAAATTATGTTTGGTAATTCATAAAGCCTCTTATTTTCTGGTCACAATGCATGCCCACAGGTAAAACGAGGGTAACAACAAATGTAAATAAAGACATCAATTTTTGTTCTCATCAAACTATAAATTCACTTTTGTTTCTTTTATTTTCCTTTTTGTGGGTTCTTCCACTTCAATCAAAATTTTAATAATCGATACGAACACTGCTCCAAGGTTCTTAACAGAATTCTGGTAGAAAAAGAAATGGCAACAGCTTCGAAGGAATTGAGTCACATCAAAAAGAAAAAACTCAAAATAATGACACTTATTTGAGGACAAAATCTCAGCTTCCCAAATGCATCACTCTAGCACCTTGAAGAACCATTATTTCAGCTGCAACAACCAGTATTTCAAAATTCACCATTATTCAAACTTTGTAATGTCCCATAATTGGTCTGCCTGCACCACTACTCGAAAATCGTTTTTTCTTTCTGCTTCGGAATTTTGAACCCCAAACAACAGCCTATTATTAACGCAGTTAATAATGAAAAAATATTATGTTTTAGAGAAACAAACAGTTTCTCACGTACTCTCCATTTCAAAATGTAATCATGTGTAATTTGCTATCGCAACTTGGGGTCTTGGTTCCACCGTTACACCACCGTGACTTGGTGCATTCTCTGCCACTAGTCCGTCACTCTTCCTACTCCAACGTATTTTTTTTTTTTTTCTCCAACAGGTCTACATTCTTTTTATCTTAGTATTCATATTCTTTTCTACTCTAGAAAAACTCTATGTTGGTCTCAATTGTCTCCTCCACTACTCCCAATTCTTTGTTGCCTTTAATTTGTCTCAGTTTTTTCTTCTCATTCTACATTAACAGTTTTTTATCTCATTTTTTTCACATTCTTCTCTTCTCTACTTCTATAAAGATCTCTGATTTTCATCTCTTTTACCATTATTCTTTTTCTCTGTATTTTTTTTGACATGATAAGATGCTCTCTTTTTTTCATGTTCTCTATAATTAATTTGCAGTTTCACAATCAAGGACGTCAAACCCATCTCCAATAGCTTCTGCTGGTGGCTCTAATGGTGGCAATGATGCCTCCTCTCACCCTGAAAGTGTGCATTCTAAAACAATGGCAAAAAATGCTCTAGGTAGTGGAACAGACGATGCTTGGAAGCATGGAATAAGCACTGATGGAGATTAAAGAAAAATTCAAAAGGAGGGGTTTATTGCTTGAAGCACCACTTGGCAAGAACTCAAAAGGATGTAATTGTTAGCAGAAGTGTGGCTGAAGAAGTAAAAAGAGAAATGTTTGAGGATGTTGTGGGTGTGCAGCAAAGATTCATGAAAAACAATAATGTTTGATATTAGGAAGATGATGTGGAAACTGAAAAAAGAAAATGGAATATAGAGGAGGACGTGAGCAGTAGTAGAAATCTTTTTTAAGGCAGTAAGCTCACAGGCAAATTAATCAATTATTCAGAAAGGATCAGTAAGCTCACAGTTGCAAAGTTTTTCAATGAAAATTTCATACCATTCAATATGTCAAGGAGCAAAGGATTTAGGAGAATGCCTGATTTAGTTTCAAATTATGGCCTGGGATTTCAACCACCTTCATACCATAAGATTAGAGTAAAGTGCTTGATAGAAGAAGTCAAGGCAACAAAAGACGCTTTGAAAGTTAATAGCACTGGATGGAGTAAAACAAGATGCGCTATAATGACCATGGGTGGATCGACAAGAGGAGAAAGACTAATTGAACTTTTAAGTGAACAATCCATCGGAAACTATTTTTCTAAAATCTATTGGTGCACCTTTCATCTTAAAAACAATAGATAAAATTTGTAAAAGGTTGGATGACAGTGTTGAAGAGATTGGCAAGAAGAATGATGTCCTCCAAATTGCAATATACAGTGCTACCAACTGTAAAACAGTTGTTGAGTTGTTAAAGAAGAAAATAAAGAGGCTTTGTTAGACCCTATGTGCAACACATTGCACTAATTTGATACTAGAAGATTTTGAAAGACACACGTTCCTTAAGATACAATTCCAATATGTAGAAAAATTACTACTTATATTTATATTAGGATATCTAATATTTCTTTGTTGCATTTTACTTCACAAAGGGGATAGATTTGTTTTGATTTGTGGAGCATAGGGGCTCTTTGATTAGAATGTTTTCCAGTGATGAATGGAAGAATATTCGTTTTGCAAGTAAAAGGGAGGAAAATTCAATTGAAGATGTGGATTTGGATAATGAATTTTGGAATAGTATTGTCATAATATATTTGAAGGGTTCATTTCTTATGATGCTAGTACTTAGAATAGTGGATTCTATTGAGAAACTGACCATGGGTCAATCTATGAGGAAATGGATAGGGCTAAAGAAAAGATGCAAAAAGAGTTAATGGTGACAATAATACTACTCTCTAGATTGAAATTTCATCTTTGGATTTGACTTAGAATCTAATTCAAATTATTATTATTCTATTTTTAGTTATGATCTATGTAATATTATCGATTAAAGGTGGGAAATCCAACTCCATGGGCCTTTGCATGTTGTCGGCTATTTCTTATGGTTTACTATGAACTTAATTCGACGAAGTATTTTTAAAGATGAGATTGATTTTTTTTTAAATATTTATGTTATTTGTATGGGTATAAATATCATATTTAGTAGAAGTAGAATCTAGGATCTCACGATTTATGATCTTGTTAGTCCTTCATAATTCTAATTATAATCTAAATTTTGACTACATTGGCATCACCTTGTTATGCGATTATTATTCTTGCTCTCAAACAGTTAACATGCCCTCTGAACATTTTTGCTTCTCAGTAGTGAGTGTGTTCTCGAAGCATCTTTTGTTGTCTTTGAGCGTTTATGTTTTTCAGCAACCATCATGTTCTCTTATCATTTTTGCTTTTCGGTTTCGACAGTCATGTCCTCTAAACATATTTTTCTTTCCAATAGCTCTTGTGTCCTTTGATCATTTTTGCTTTCTAGCAATCGTTGCATTCTGTGAGCATTTTTCACTTTTCGACAACTGTCGTGTCAAGTACCTATTTTTGCTCTACAACAGACATCATACAATCTAACCAGTTTTAAGAAGCTTGACTCATATGATACCTATGTACAACTTGAGGGATAGTGTTAAAGATATGACTTGAAAGGAAGAAGCATATCGAAATTGATTATTGTTTTGACAAAGAGAAAGTCATAGTTGGGAAATATATACTAGCTTTCTCATTATTCACTTTGTCATCTCCGATAACCAACAGGCTTACATAAGTCTCTTTATGGGTGTTGTGTTGATGACATTTGTAACAAGTTTTTCTCATGATACATATGGTCCAACTTGAGGAAGATTATTAGAGATATGAGTTGATTACATTAAATATGGAGATATGATTTGAAAGGGAATATCTTAACAAATATTTCTCAATATTAGATATTGACTTTGTTCCTTATTATTGTCTATCTTCTTCGTTATAAATAAGAATACTTATGTTATGTTCACCCCCAACACATGAAATTCATTATATTCCTTCTCCGTTTCTCTCTTCTCAACGTGGTAACAGAGTAGTACTATCCCGTACGACCTTTTTTGTCACTATACGTCTCAACACTGATGAACAACAATCACTTCCAAAAGGATGAAGGCTTCTCTGAATCTCAAAAACCTTCTTAGCTTAGCAATCCACCCGATTGGGTCACTTCCATAAGTTCGACATTCCAAAGAGCCTTCTAAAACTCCATCGACACCTCATCTTCAAAGTTTGGAATGAACATCAAAATGTTCCATGGTTTATTTTGATGAGTATTTCTAACATGGGCAAAACTTCCTAGAAAGTATCCTCCTCCATTGTCGACCTCCTTTTGCTTAACCAAATATTCAACAATGGTAGAATGGTATCCAACCGATCAAGTTTTTCTCTTATTTCTTAAAATCTTTGTTACTGTCTTGTGTAGCATTCCCCATTTTTGAGAATTGGATCTCTACATCTCATAATTCATCTCCGCCACACGCTTTGTTAGACTCAAGAAATTGCATACACAAATAGGATAATTTTATGGATAACAATACTAGGTAGAACCAGAAATGCTAACAACACAATATTTTAAATAGACTATTTGTCGGACATTAATCAAAAATCATACTTTGTGAAATTTTACTACTTAAGGAATCTCAGTTCTTGTACAACGAACATCACTCTTTATTTAAACATTTTCAATTACATGTAACAATCAATAACAGACAGAACATCTGATTCACAAATTTGTAGATTTTAACAAAGCTTTAGAATGGAAAAGAGTGTACGAAATATCCTCAGTTAGCACTCATCTCAATCAATCATTGTACGAAATATCTCCATTCCAAAGATTTACCACTAACTCAAGTGTTCAATCACAATATCTCAAGCGCATGACAATATAGGGATTCTCCCCTACACAAACAGAGCAATGCCAAAATCCAATTCTCTTTACTCGAAAAGGAAAAACAAAATAGATAAGCAATTGAACGGTAAAGCAAGAATTTGGAAAATACCAGGAAGAGAAGCATGGATGTCGTAGAATCTAGAAGGAGGCACCGGAGATCTTCGGCGGCGGAAGAACCTTCGCTGACGGTTGTCCCATTTACCCATTTCCCACAATACCTATCAAAAGTTCAAAACGGGTTTCGTTCGCAACAATTCAGAAAGAGAAAACGCAAGAAATGAACAAGCTTTTGAGTTACCAAGACAGTGACTGTTCAAGTACAATTGAAGCACAAAATTACGTCAGCGTTTTGATTGACATTATCGTCATCTCCTGTTACATTCCCAAATTACAACCATTTTACGTCAAACTCTTATTTGTTTTGTTTCTCCACTTTTTTACAATTAGAATGTTTTTTTTTTCTAAATAATTTGTATATATAATAAATTTAAATTTGGATGATTATTACAAAATAAGTATTTTATTACAAAATAATGTATAAAATATTTTAAAAACTAATTAATAATTTATTGTTTTTAAGTTAAATTGTTAGTTATGACTGATTTTTCTTATTTAAAAAACAGTGATCTTGTTAAAAAAGTTATTATTTTTTAAATACGAATATTTTTATATCTAACAATGTCTTACTTTCAATATTTTTATAATTTATTATAATTTTTCATCAGTTGCAATTTGATTTTGTATTAATATAGTCAATAACAATTAATAATGTTGTTCTTTTAACTGTTGTTACCGAGTTTACTCTTATTAATACAATCAATATAATTAATTTTAATATTAGATGCAAATACTTTTATATTTTGCATTATTACTATTATTGAAAAATATCTATAATAATATTTATGTTTAACTTCAACGAATTATTTTATAGGTTTATAGTGATTATAAAATTACTCACTTATTATTAAAATTTATATAATAAAAAAAATAAACAAGATGAGAAGTTATGCTAGTTTTTTATTGAAACTGTTGAAAACTCTTGTTTGACTGTATATAATAAAATTCAATTAATATAATGCAAAGTTCTTCAATATAGTACCATAAACTTAAATTATTTCATTTAAACGGTTTTATACTTAGAAGTTATTATATATACATCTCTCTGTAACTTTGTTATTTATATTCATGTTTTATAATATATCTTATTAAGACAAATGATATTGTAATTATATGTAAAACAACATCCTGGCAGAAAAATGTTATTATTTTAATATATTTACGGACTTTGTTTTATTTTCATCAAGGTCTTATTCAACGTAGTTAAGATTAAGTTTAGAAGGGTTGAATTGAACTTATTTGAAAATATGTTTTATTTATTTTTATAAAAGTCTATCAAACAATTCTTTTATATAATATATGAGGAGGAGAAGTAAAACAATAATATATGATTTATTTATATATATATATATTAAATAAGGCTACATTTAGTTCTTTAAAGTTAACGATAAGGTATTTTAATATTTAAGATAAATTAATTATTATATTTAAAGATTTTTAGACTAAGTTTAAGAGAAAATGAATTAAACTTTTAAAAATTTTCTCAATTGAAAAAAATGAGTGTCTTTAATTGAATTAATTTACTGTAGTTTTAATTGTTATACAGAAAAAACAATCAATTGAAATATGAAAACAATAAGTTAATATTCTAGATTAATCATCCAAAGAAAACTACAATTGATCAAATTGAAAAATAATAAGTTTAATTTCTTACTTTAACAACCTAACACAAAATTCAACAAATTTAATTTATGAAATAGTAGATTTAATTTCTCAAGCAAAACAAAATCACATAAATAATTAATTAAAATGCGCAATCAACAAATTGAGTTTTTCAAAATCACACAATCTCCAGTAATGTAAGATTTTAGCAAATAACACCATGTATATTTGATCAATCAGAGATGAAAACTATATCAGGAAACAATCTATTCAATGAATAACCGTAAATGCAATATTTGATGGGAAAGGCATAGTTACACAGCAAAATAATTACTCAAAAATATGCTTAAGAAATCAAATAGTTTTTACTTGAAAGAACCAAGAGAAGCTTAATTTATGACAATCCAAAAATTCAGAGAGTATAAAATAAATAATATGCAAGAGATAAGAGACATACCAATTTTTAACGTGGAAACCCCTAATGAGAGGGACAAAAACCTAAGAACCTAGTCCAGAAAAATCTCTACTATAATATCAAATAGTACAAAGTACAAAGAAGCTCTTCATAAAAATAATATTAGTTCTACTCAGATAAATAGTGAAAAACAGACAAATAGAGTGTATTCAAACAGTGAGAGAAATAAATTTATAAAAATATCAGATTGATGCCTGTGGTGAAAGGAGCAAGAGGATGAAATTTTACCAAAAATAGAGTACAAATGACAGCACAATCTGCTCAAAGTAAACAGGAACTCTAGCCAGCAAAGACGGCACAATCTGTTTCTTTTCTTGTGTGTAGTGTAAAACTTGCTGAGTCACTTTAGGTTATTCCCTTAAAACCTATTGGCCTGCCTCAATATTTTATTATTTTAAAATATAATGTTGTTGGGCCTAATTTGAGGAGGACCCACACAACAATATCCTATAAACAATAAGTTTTTTACAAAATTAGTTGATTTATTTATCATGCACATACAAAAAGTGTAGAAATTTAATGCAAGTAAAGGTTAGATGGCAGAAAGAACACAATTTTTATACTGATTCACTCCTCTTCAAGAGCTCCATCCAATTTTCTTACCAACAAGCAAAAAAATCTACTAAAAACTCATTAGTTGTACATCCTATATAATCAATAACCAATCTTGCACCTTGCAAGATCAACCAAGAACCTATGTAATACCTTGTTGCACCTCTACAAATGAAAAGTTTATCCAAATATAGATAAAAACTCAATACAATCAATGTAATTTGAATACAATCAACTCTCCAACAAGGTAGGAAACAAATTGGCTCAAGAATAAGTTACAAAATCTTCCCTGACTCAAAACAGATGAAAAACAGTGCAGCACAGTCACATATAGCTCCAAGCAGGGGTGGCTCAAGGCCCAAGTAGGTAAAGCAACCGCTTTAAGCCTCAAAATCTCAAAGACTTAAAAAAAAATAATATGCTTTAGGCCTCAAGGCCACAAAGGCCTAAAAAATATTTTATATGCTTTAGGCCTCGAGGCCTCGAAAAAATTTAATACTCACATATTATTATAAAATAAAAAATATTTAATTTTAAAATTATACTAACAAAATTTTAATTAAAAATTTAAATATTTTAACTGACTTTAAGTTTACATTGGTGCTATAAATATTATTTAATGACTTTAAATTTATATTGGTATTATAAATATTATTTAATAAATAATATTCTTGAAACTTTCTTAAAATAAATTAATAATATTTAAAAAAAAATTTAACAATCAAAGAATCTTTCTCAAAACTTTGTAATTTATCTCTTCCCTATATTTCAACCAATTGATATCATCTCTTTATATGTGATATCATTGTTTGACTCTTTCACTTCTCTCTTTCTTTCTTCACTTATCTCATTTCTTCCTCTGTCTCTTTGTTCCTTCCATGATATTATTTCAACTTGTTTTTAATTTCAATTTCTTTTATTTCATATTTCATCATTCTATACTGTGCATTTATGCCATTCTATACTGTGCATTTATGCCCGTGTCTTTACTTGGAGACTTTGAGTAGTAAATTGGTTGAAAAAGAGTTTGTGTTCACTTTGGCTCCTTTTGAATACATCAATATTAAATAAAAATAATATGAGATTGATCAATTAATCCCATTTTTTTTTGTATATTTTTCATTATTGTTTAATTAATTTTAAAATAATTTATGCAGATTTAAGGAAGAGAATTTAGAAGTTACAAATTATATTTGAAGACATACCAAAGGACAAGATCGAAAGATAATAAGATAATATCATAATAAGAGACTTGAGACTCCATCAAGTTTATTGTCTTGACAATAAGATTTTATCTTTTTAACTTAGACTTATTTTATATATGTATAAGTTATCTTCAGTGTGATATATATTATAATTTTTAATTTTATATAAAAATATACAAATATGACAACTAGAAAATTTGAATCAGGTTATTCAAAACTTAAAAAAAAACAGAAGAGTTGAATTTTGTGTTGAATCACAAAAAGACTATGGATAAATTTATAAAAATAAACAAAAAGAATGAATTAGAAAATACAAGTGAGTGTTCTTTAAATAAAAAGTATTTGAAACATGATAATTGATTGGATCTTGATAGCTTAGATTTATTTTCAGAATTAAATATCTTAAAAAGGAGATTATAGGATTGGAAAATGATAAACCAATTCATATTCTTAATTATATATAAAAAAAAAAAAAATTCTTTTCCAAATACATATATAAAATATAAAATAATGTTAATAATTCCAATACCAGTTGCTTCAACTTAAATGAATTTTTCAAAACTTAAACTAATAAAATTTTATTTAAGATGTCTTATAAAGATTAAATAGATTAATTTTATTGTCTATTAAAAATATTTTTTAAATAAAATTAATTATGATAATTTAATAGATAATTTTACATAAAAAAATAAAAATAAATTTTAGATAAAAATATTATAATTTTAATTATTTTATTAATTTAAAAAAGATTTTACTTTTTTATTCCCTTTAGGTCTCCAAAAGTTTTGAGCCGCCACTGGACCAAGAATTACTTTATTGCTTTCTTTTGTGAAAAGGTTAAGCTCACTTTGAATGCTAGCTTCGTCAAATTCTTTCTATTTAATCTCTCTTCCAAAACGTGCTCTCCTTTCTTATTTTAATTGCTTTCAAAACAATTATTAAAAACAGTTACACTTAAGTTGAAAACAATTGATTTTACTAATAGAATTTTTTACTAATTGATTTATAAAAATAATCAGTTAAATAGTTCTACTTGCAAACTTCTTTCAAATCTTCGGTTAGATTTTAAAAACTCTTAAAGTGCATTTAACTAATTTTTTATCATCCAGGTGAATCATCAATACTCAAACCAACACATTAATTCTAAATACCAAATCTTCAAACTTTTCTTTTCACTTCACTTCATCAAATAATCATCTGCATGATTGCCAACATTATTATTATTATTTATTTTTTATTTACAATTTAGCTTATAAAGTCATTTTTATTATCCAAGTACACAATGTCTTATATACAAAAGTCTTTTCAGGTTGCCTACTAAATTTCTCCTCAATTTAGTATCAAGTACACTACATATTTTTTTTTTTCCAAGCTAAGTACACATTATTTTTCTAGGCCAATTACACAGTTTATTCAAGCTATACAATAACAAAACTATTTGATTACAGATTTACACTATCTAAAGTGCATATAAAATGACGCTCTCTTTCTTCTTAGAGAATTAATTCACATACAAAGAATTTACAATTAGATATGTCTCCCTAACTTATCATTTAGAAGACAAATTATTATTCTTATACTTAAAGGCTTTTAACACTTTATTACTTGCACTTGCAATGTCCATGATGTTTCTCAAGACTTTTTTCTTTTATTTTTACGCATTCTTGTAAGGTCGTGCTTTCCTTGTCCAATAGGACTAAAGGAAGCTTGCTTCCCTATTAATTTCTTGTTAGATCTTTACTTAGATGTTCATGAGTTTTTGTTAACATCTTTTTGACTTATTCTACTTTGAGGTGATTCTTAAATAATATTTTGTTTATAGATGATCATTTGATACTCTCCTTACTTCTATATTTGATATTTCTTGTTACCCTTGCAGTATCATCTAATACCTCTAGAAGACCTTGATAAGCATAATATTAGACTTTTTACATCATTTATAAATATTATTATTATAAACATTATAATTAAAATATTATTATTATTATTATTATAAATATTAATAATAATAATATTATTATTATTATTATTATTATCATGTTAAATATTATTGACAGAATAAATTCATTGGTAAATTATTTATCAATCTACTAATAGATTTATCGACAAATTTAGTCAATCGGTAAATTGACGGTTAATTTATCGACAGATAAACTCTTCTTCTTGTGTGAGAAGGTTTTGATAAGCTCGCCAGGTGCTTATTGTTGCTAAAGCTTTCTCTTTAGGGCTTTTCACTTCAATTATCGTTATTCAAACGGTATCACAAAAATCTTTCCTTTCGTTCTTCTAGCAATAAACTTTTTTATTGATAAATCCGTCAATAATTAACGATTGATTAAATTTGTCAATAAATTAATCATAAATTTTTTCATCAATAAAATTCATCGGTAAAATCCGTCAATAATTTATAATTTTCTTGTAGTGAAATTTCGATCATCTTAACCAAGACTTTATTACTTTAGAAAATATAATACTATGTATATTAAGTTGTTTATCCATATATTAGGTCAATTATGACTTAATACTATGTTTTTATTATAATAAATAATATCAATTTTATGTATAACAAGAATACAATTCTAACCGTTTGTTTTTTCTTTAATATTTTTAAAGGATCAAAATTTTAAAAACAAACAATGTTTGTGATTAGAGCAAAAATATGTATACCAAAATTTATGTTCTAAGATATATTAAACATTGTATGTTTTGAGCAGTTGTAACTAAAGCATTTATCTTAGGGGATAAAAAGACTTGGCTTCTTTTCTCTTTTTCTCTATATAACTCTTATATGTCGTTAAAGTGTCCACATATTTTTAGCGTCTTTAAATCATCATCACTGTTTTTAAATGTAATCAAATCAATATAACAAAAAAGTTCAATAAATTAAATAATAGACGAAAATCAATATTGTAATAAATCTCTTAAACTCTTATCCTGAAAATGGTATGAAAAAGCAGTGCATGTGGCATATTTATTGAACCTAACACCCACTCCACTAGTTCCTGCCAGTTTGGATTACAGCACCACTACTCGTCGATTGCTTTTTTATGAACTGCTGCATTGGGGTCAAGGTGTTTGGTTAGTGTCCCGGGGTGTGCCACGGTTGGTATCATGGGTAGGGGGTTTTATTGGTATGAAATAAATGATACATTGGTTCTGTGAAAAAAAAAAAAAAAACAGTATAAAAAAAAGACACTAGTAGTGTTTTTAGTTGATAAAAAAAATTGTTCCAATCTCAAATTCTATCATGGGTTGAATAAGAAAAGAAAGTGTCTTTAAATTACATTTTACATTAACTCTGAAGTGGTTTGGATTATTAAAGATATTTCAATCTCAAATTTATTAAGATAGTATTGTAGATTTATTAAGATAGTATAGTAGAGTCAATTATCGTATCTAAAATATTGTTTGTTTTGGATGACAAAGTTTCATTATAATTCTCTCTTTAAAATATATCTTAAAAGATTAAAAGAGAAAGATATATTTGAATTACTCTTAACTTTAATTCCTAGATGATGAGACTATTGAACATATTTGATCGTTGTCGTTTCACGAGCAAATTATAATAATTCTAGTGTTGATCGTCTAACGCAGTGTTAGACCGTCTAACACCAAAGAGATAATAGTATAAATAAGGAAAAATTAATCTTAAATCATCTTCCAACGAATCTAATAGTAAATTTAGTAAATCAATATTCAAAACTTATCTACAACAAGGAAAGTTAGTAATAACAGTACATTAAAGTGAACGTTTGAGATTGTTGAGCAGGAAATTCAAATAGATGATTTAGAAATAATAAAGAGAATATGTTGACTCTCAAGTTCTTTCCTAACAAATTCTTCCTTGGTTTTCTCAAGATTATTATCCTTCAATTCCCTTCACATAGTTGAACTTAATGAAACAAGCGTCAATCAAATTCAACAGAATCTTATTAGCAAATAAATGTTTACTAATATATTCAATATCTCACCTCGTCTCCAAGCATATACTCAATGAGATGTATATATTTTATCACTTAACTAAGCGTACAAGAAATTGATTAAGACTAAGCGAATACCAAGAACTCTAATTAAAAGAGAAACAATTGAATTCTCAACAAGCGTTCAAAAACAAATACTTTTCCAAAAACATAGAATTCGAAAAGACCAATAATATAGAACAAATGTTACAGAGAATGTAAAGAACAAAACTTTATTAAACAGAAACATTGGAAATCATCGTGAAATCACGAGAATCAACCCAAAGGAGTTTAGCCTTCCTTTGATGGAGACACAAAAATTACGAAAGAAAATAAAACTAGAGTTTATGCTATGCAACAGTGTCTCCTTCATGCCTCTCCAACATCTATTTATAATCTCATTTTCTCAAGAAATTAACTTAGATTTAATTCTCAGATATGTCCTTGCAATTATAAGATGTTTTCCTTAGGTGTCAAAGATTGATTTTGTAAACATCTTCTTTCCAGTAAAACTATAGATTTTCCAATTTCCTTTTTTTTTCAAATATTTTGTTTCCAAATCCTGTTCCAGATATCAACTCATAATAATTGAATTTGTTGTAAAAGATATTACAGAATATTTGAAGGAGATTTGCTCTAAATCAAGTCAGAATTGAAGAGGATCATAGAAAATCTGAATAATATCTTGGCAAAAGATTTGATTAGATTTGGAGCTCATAGAATATCTGCAAATAATTATAAACAAGAAAAGTAAGAGAATATGCTTAAAATCCAAGTTTAACCAATAATCTCAATTAAGGTCAAATTAATCCTGATTGGGTAAATCTTATTTAAAACAATAAATTTATTCTCATTTATAGTCTAAGAAAGTCAATGTTAAATACTCTAAGTGTGAATAGAAAAAAAATACTTAAACGTATTGAAATAAAAGTGTATTGTGGAGTAGTGTGTGTGAAATTTCCTTTTATTGTGTTCAAATATTGATGACCTCCATTGAAAGGTTTATAAATGCTTTATATACCTAATGTTTAGAGCATTTATCTTGCAAGTCTTTTACTTAAAACTTTCTTTTAATCAAATTTTATCTTAATACAACTATTAAATAAGAGTATTTTAACATTTTATCTACTTGAACATATTACTAGAAATCTAGATTCTTTTTGGTAAAAAAAGAAGGCTTGAAGAAATAGATAGAAAAGTCTTTGAAAGATGAAGCCAAGCTTATTGTGGAAGCACATTTTGCATTTAAAAGTTAAACTTGGAACTCTCGATAAAGATTCAACACCAAGTTAAAAAAAAAATAAAGAAAGAAAAAAACAAAATGAAAAGTGTAAATCTTATCTCCATGGGTGATGAGTGATTCTTAGCAATTTGGATACTTTAAAAAGTGATTCTCATACTTTGAGAAAATAAAAAGATGAATGAGTCTTGAAGTTAAAAAATGTTCTCTTCTAAAGTGGTGTTAATTCGATTATCTAGAAAGAAAAACCCACTCTTTATAGTCCAATCAAGTTATAATCAATTAAAGACCTTATGATCAACTAGTAGAAAAAACCTTTTTACATCGGTTCTGAAGGACATTCTACATTAGTTTTAGAATCATTGTAAATGCAGGTGATGTAGAAAGTCTTGGGCTTTCTACATCAATTCTATAATCGTTCTACATCGGTTCTATAACCGATGTAATATGTGCATACACTACATCGGTTGATAAATAAATTACCAACGTAAAATACCAATCCTAAGAGCGCTCAGGAGGAGATACTACGTCGGTTGTGGCTCTCAACTAATGTAACATACACCAGTTGGGAGCCACAACTGATGTAGTATCTACCCTATTACATTGGTTGTGGCTCCTAATCAATGTAATATCTCTATTTTATTTTAAAAAAAAGTTTAACTGATGTAATATCTCTATTTAAAAAAAATATTCCAGAATTCTTTGATAAGATCTTTAATCCATACAATGAAATACCACAAAAATTTCCAGAATTTTTTGACAAATATAGATAGGTGAAATAGAAAAAGGAGATTTTAAAAATACTAAAAAATAAAAAAAATAGTAAAAGATGGAATATTTGAAACATTTTGGATTTTGAATCCCCTTCAGGTATTGCCCACGACCTTCGTTACCCATTTCGAGCAACTTTCATTTTTTGGAGCATCTCAATCTGAGTCAAAAGTTATGGTCATTTAAATTTTTTTGTCTTAAATTTTTGAAACCCAAAATCTACGTAAATCTATATAATGTAAGAACTCTACCATCAAGTGTACACTAAATTAAGTTGCTAATAAAAAAATTAGGTTAAAAATAAATTTCTAACTATTTTTAATGAATTTACAAAATTGCTAAACTCTTGCAAAGAGAAGCTGCAAGGGGTGTCCAACCAAGCATTCATGAAGGAAAAAGGCTCATGCATCAAGTATATAACATCTTTAAAAATCTGTAATGTAAAAAAGTTAGTAAATCACCTACGTCGAAAATGAAAAAGAAAGTAGATGAGGACAAAATGAACCAACCAAATGAGCGTGAGTGAGAGTGAAAACATAAAGAACGACTAGAGAGACTCAGCAATACCACGAGGGAAAGATAAATAATAAAAGCAGTGAAAATATTTTGTGTGCCCTCACTCAAAAATTGAAAATTTTCACACATCGGAGCATATTACATCGGTTGTAGCAAGAACCGATGTAATAGGCACTTTCTATATTGGTTGTAGGTAACCCAATGGATGTAGTGTCTAACACTTATTACATTAGTTGAGGCTTCCAACCGATGTAATAGGTTCAACGCAAAACCAAATTTTGAATTTTTACTTTTTCAGTCTTTTCTACGTCGGTTAGAAGTGTCAATCAATGTAGAATGGGGTATATTGCATCGATTCATCAATAACCGATGTACTATCTCTTCACATAATTTCAAAAATGCCACTGCATTTTTGTTTACATTGGTTACGTTTTAATTGACGTTTTATCTTGTTGTAGTATGTGTTTTTTCTACTAGTGATCTTGTCATGTGTCTGATTTTGTGATTTCTTTAGATATGAAAATCAAAATTACATTGTTGTTTCAATGTATGAAGATTGAGTGATACACTTACCCGATACACATGTGTGCTTAAGAGAAACACTATAGAAGTTTTTTTGGTTTTCTTAATAATTGTCATGCCATGTTCATTAATCTCTTTGAGAGCTTTTTGCAATTGCATGGTCTAAAATGTTTCTTTAGATGATCTAATAATCTAATAAAGTTTTGATGATAACAATATTCCAAGTATGTGTTTGTATTTGATGATCTTATGTGTCTATTTTTGTAATATTCACAAATCTCTAAGCATGATGAGTATGTACAGATGAACTACAGACCCAGATAAGTTTTTATTTACTATTATGTTATTATATTAATTTTGTTTAAAATTAAAAGAAGAGGGAAGTGAAAAATAAATAAATATAAAAATAGTAAATGATTTAAATCTGTTTTGAGACCTACTTTCAACTTTATTGAGATCAAATAATTCTCTACATCTTGGTTTCTAGTTTTATTAAGTTTTGCTTAAAATAAAATTAATTTGATTAAGCATATTTTATTTACACATATGTATTTGTAGAAACTTTTTGAAATTGAGATTAAACGATTATGTTGCTATAGCTAAATACATAAACAATTAAAAATGATTTTGCTACACAAAATTTTGATTTGATTTTTTTTTAAATCTGAAAAACAAATTAAAGTGTCTTGCACATAAATATCAAAATCAGATTTTATAGGATGTTGTGCTTTAACATTCAAATTTGTTTATAATGAAAATTATTCAAATTATTATGAAATAATTAAATGACTATTTGTTTCAAATCAAAGATATCTTGTGTTGTTTAAATTGTTTCTATATGTAGATAAAGTCAGTTTTAATGTAGAATCAAGAATAGAAGTTGTTATTCCAATTATAGTTTCAACATTATATGGTTAAGATTTCCCTTTCAAGCATCCAACGACTAGTTCCAACAAAGGTACATATAGAAAAACAATTTTAAATTGAAAATATATAAGAGGCAAAAAGAGAAATACATATATAATACATTGAAGAATTTAGTAAATATTTGAGTGTCTATTGTAAATCCGCTATTGAGAGCATCTAGAGTTTTTAGTGAGAAAATTGTGCAATTCTTCACCATTGTGAAGTAAACCCTTTGTGAGGATTCATTGTTCTCTCTTTTGAGAGTGTTTCTTTTAATATTGTGAGGCCTTGATCATAAGGGGAGATTGGGATTGGTATAACTTGGAGAGGCTTTTGTACTCGAATAACCTGAAGAGGTTTTTGTACTTGAATAACCTGAAGAGGTTTGTGTGCTCGTTGTAACCTGGAGAGGTTTGTGTACTCGTTGTAACCTGGATAGGTTTATACTCATTATAAACGTTTATGATATAGTGGAACCTCTTAAACAATTTGTTAAATGAAGAACTAGACGTAGCCCAAGAGATTAGGGTGAACCAATATAAAATTGCTTCATTTGAGCTTATGTATTCTTGCCTTGGACGATCTTGCTTGGTGGTTTTTGTTTACAATTGAGTTCAAACTCCATTCAATTCTCCTTCTTGAGCCAGCTATTCGTACAACATCCTTACTTTGATAATTGGAGTAAGCACTATAGTGTGCAATTATGTTCTACGAAACTTTTGAATTGAAGAAGCAAATGAGAAATAGTTGAGATTGAGGATGTTTGAGTTTCAGTCTTATGTGATGTTTTGTTTTGTGGTAGTCATAGTTTTGTTTTTCTTTTTTATTCTATTTTGATTACCATTGTTAGACTTTTTGCTTAAGGACAAGCAAACCTTTAAGTTTGGGGTGTTTAGATAAATGTTTTGTATACCTATATTTAGAGCATTTATCTTGCAACTCTCTTACTTAAACCTTTGTTTTAATCAAATTTGATGTTAATCCAACCATTAAACAGGAGTATGTTTAATATTTTATCTACTTAATATATTATTAGAAATTTAAATTCCTTTTGAAAAAAAAAGGAAGAATTGAAGAAATATGTAAAAAAAAGTCTTTGAAAAATGAAACTAAATTCATTGTAGAAACAAATTTTGACTTTAAAAGTCAAACTTAACATACTTGATTGAAAATTTTGAGGTTGAGCGTGAGAATTCTGAGGCTGACCATGACCAAGCTAAGAGTGAATTTTTGGAGGCTAAGCATGAGAGGTTTGTTGTGTCTTTAATAAGTCATTTTAAAAGTGGTTTGGACAACGATAGAGGAAGTTTCGTGCATTTGGAGGTTCAAACCTAGGTTATGGAGAAAAATAAGCTTCTTGCATAAGGGTGAATAATTGGAAGGCTTCCCTTATGCTTCCACGACTCTTCACACTAATTTCTTTATTTTTATATCATCTCTTTCAATCTAGTTCAAAAGACTCTCCTTCTTTAAAGTTAAATGATAGTTCAATGATATTTAATCTAAGTGTGTTGAGAGTAAAAGGAGATTTATGCTTGATGTTTTTTATATTGGTTCGTTTATTAACCATGAACATGTTTAGTCATTGATTAACTTGATCAAATTTTGTAAGGCAGACTACTATTGCAAAATACAATATGAGTATTCTTTGGACTTCAACCACTCATAACTTAACAAATGAGTATTATTTGGAATATAATCACCCCTAAGATTGAGAATTGTTTGGAATGTAACTATTCCTGTCTAAAAATTTATGAAAGGATAATTACAAATCCTTAGCTAGCTGTTGAGAGATAAGGAGAAGTTTTTTGTTCTTCAGTTGCATTTGTTATCATAAACTTGATGGTTGCATTAAATGCTTTTGTGAAAATAGACAACATACACAAGAATGAAGGTTTGAATTACGTATTTAAAACTTTATGAAGTTTTCACAAAACTACCATCTAATAAAAGAAGTTAGACAAAGTTTTATCTTGATAGATGCACTAAGAAGGGGTTTTCGTAAAATTTAATGAACACAATGAGAAGTAATATTAAGGCAAAGATAGATTTATACTTTATGTTTTTACACTGGTTTGTTTGAAAACCTAAACTACTTCAATTATCGACACGGTCAAGTCTCACTAGCAAACAATTATTGTAAAATACAAGGCAAATATTTTTTTTTACCATAGCCACTTCTAGCTAAAAACTCAGTATTATTTAGACTACAATCATTTCTAGCTAAAACTGATTATTATTTGAAACATAGACACTTCTGACTAATACTGTGTATTATTTGGAATGCAATCACTCTTAGCTAAAATTGAATATTGTTTGGAATATAGCCACTCCTGAATAATACTATTTGGAACTAATCCTAACTAAAACTGAGTATTATTTGGGATATAGTGAGTCTTGTTTAAGACTGAATATTTTTTGGAACATAACATTTTTTACTAAACAACATTTTTTTTACTAAATATAAGAGGGTAACGTCCTAAGATAGATACAAGATCAATAATACTCTTTTAGGTTGCTAAGGAACATAAACAATGTTCTTGTTTCACAACTAGGACATAAGGATTGCTTAAAGATTGTAAGGGCATATGTCTATCATCATTGTGAACCTTTTTTTTTTTCAAGGAATCTTCTAGATATAGAGTTTAAGAAGAAAAAGTCAATGCAAATCCTTGTTAGTTGTTAAGATCTTCAGAGAAGGTCTTTTTTTTTTTTGCAAGTGTGCCTCAATCCACTTCAAACGTAGAAATATATTAAATGTTCTTCATTCAACATTAATTGCATATCTCTTCTTCAAGAAAATTTTTGATACATGACATGACTTATCAGACTTAGGTCAAATAACTTCTAGCGAAATTAAAGTAAAAGGGAAGATTGTATGAGACTTATGATTTTTGCAGAGTTGACATTCAATCTTTTTTGGAATGGCTATTGGCATAGAGTAATCTTACCACATTCTTCAAGAGATCTTTGATGTAGACAAGTCTTCCTAAAATCCTCTTGTGAGACAAATAAAAGAAACATTCTATACAATTTAGGGTGTTATGAACTTTATTCTAACAACTATCCATACAGAATTGAATGTATACTATTATTTGAATGAATATTCTAATACTTAGCATAACTTATTAAGCCTAGGTCAAATTACTTCTATCTCAATTAAAGTAAAATTTAGAATTGTGTATAGCAAATAAACTAAGTAAAAGTGACTAATTATCTTTTTTGAGAAGTTTTTGGCGTGACATAGTGTTAATCTACTTTCAAGAGATATTCTGATGTTAATACACTCTTAACATGTATTTTCATAAATATTACGAAACTGAATATTGTACCATTAAATTTGTTGACAAAATTTTGCAAGGAACCACTAAGGTGCAGAAAAATATCTCTCATAATACCCAACATTCTTGAGAAAGTATCAAGTGATCAAAATTTTGTAATAAAACCTAATTTTTTTAAGTTTTGACGATAAGGGTATACAAACCTAAATAAAACAAGTCAGGTGTTGCAAAGAGTCTTCCATGATAAAAGAAAAACACAAAAAGTACCGCAAAAACCAAAATTTTGTAATAGAATTTTTATTCACTTTATTTTCTTAAACCCTTCAATAATTAAATATATAAATTTTAAATAATTATAACTATATTCATTTTATTAATTATTAATATATAAACAAAACAAAATTTATTAATTAATCACACAACATTACCATTCATGACTTATGAATCAAGAATCATACTCGTTCATGTAATGTTACTATCAACGAGACAAATATTTTTCGCACATCACAGATGATGTACGGATTAGACAATATTTCCGTTTGGGTCATCCTCATTTGATGAGAAGCTAAACACTTAACAAGCTAAACAAATGACCAAGATTTCATTGAAAGTCTACAAGGTCCATTTAATTTCAAAATTCCTTTAAATTGAGGTTGCTTATTTCAATTACTTCCTCACAACAAACCATTTTCATATTACTAACCAAAAACATTTCCTTTATACGATGGCAATAACACAACCAAGATACTTACAAAACCCTACAATTTGATTGAAGTAATACTTCACTTCGGAGATTAGGAGCCTCAATCTTTAATGGTCTAAAAGGTTTCGATATTAGTTTCCCTTTTCAATGCCTCAAAATTTTCTTCAACCAAAAGCCATATTCACTAATATTTGACAAGACGCAGTAAAGAGTAACCAAATGCGAATATCATTGAATCATTTCATTTGTTCATGATACACTTTTGCCCGAATATATTGAAATAAATCATATTTTGATGTTCTGAAAATTATCTACTATTTCGGAAAGACAACCTGATCAAATTCGCTCTTATGTTCCTATGAGCTAATCTCCTAATACATAAATCAACAGAATACATTATAATACAAAATTCTTCAAAAATTAAAAATTATCTTCTTTAAATTATAAACTTTATTTCTCTCTATTTGAAATATAATATGTATATATTTACCCATCCATAAATAAATTACCTACGCTTAGATTATTTATGAATTTTTTTTGTTAGTAATCCATAGATAATACTGATTTATTTACAAATTTTTGTTGTTACCTACATATTTCAGTTGGGGATAAATTCGTTTCTTTTTTTTAGTGTGCTTCCCACCTACTTTATTTACAAGATCATTACATCTATCATCAATAATGAAAATAAGGCTAAGTCCAGAATTTAGCACAATAAATACAGTAATCTATAAAAAAAATCATTATACACATAAAATTTTCAATCAGCATAACTATTTAGTAAATTAGTTCATCAATTTTCATAAAAACCACGATTTGAAGTGAAATCTTACGTTAAAGTTATTAATTCTACTTCTAATGTGAGTAAGGATCTTTCACATAGTTTTCTTAAACCTATTTAATAAATTAATTTCATCAATTTTCAGAAAAACCATGATTTTAAGTGAAATCTTATGTTAAAGTTTATTAATTCTACTTCTTATGCAACTAATGATCTTTCACAGAGTTTTCTTAATTTGAGAGATCTTTCACAGAATACTTCTCAAATCAGGATTGCAAATAATATATGCTATTCTCACAAATAAATGATGAACTCTCTTTAATAATAAAACTTTCATACTTAAATATTAACCAACAAAATTTCATATACAATAATATATATCAATAACAACAATTTAACATATATCACTGTTAGAAAAATTATTAATAGTGATAAAAAATGGATCACTAATTAAAACAATAACTGATTCAAGACCTTTTAGCAGCTTGAGAAAGTCAACAACTATGAGATCAAAACATTTTTTTTTGACATATTAGGATTATTATTATACTTATTGTTACAATTACAATTAAAATTATTATTAATATTATAATTATAAATTTTATTTTTATTTTTATTTTTATTATTATTATCATTATTATTATTGATTATTATTATTGTCATTATTCTTATTCTTATTCTTATTTTTTTTTCTTCTTATTATTATTTATTATGAATATTATTATTATTATTGATATTATTATAATTATTATTAATCTTATTATTATTACTACTACTATTATTATTACTATTATTATTATTGTCATTATTATTATTTATATTAATCACAACAACAATAATTCGTAGTATCAGGGATAATAGTTTCACATTAACCAACAATAAATTCACATCCACAACCGTACTAAAATACAACAAAAAAATATTTAAATAAAATAAACTTTAGACTTTTTTTCCTATTTTGAAACAGTTCGATATATTAATATTAAAATTGAAAAGATCTTGTCTCTTTTATAAGATTTTTTTTTATACTTTCCTAAAGTTGGTTGAACTAAAATTAATATCGATGGAGTGGCTAGAGATGTTCCTGGTCTTACAACTTATAAATGTATTTTGAGGGCAAACCTGAGAAATATGTGGGTAACTTTTTTATTTTCTTGAATATTCAACATATTTTTTATGTTTTATGTTGAAGTCATTAGTGTCATTTGTATTATTGAATATGCTCAATTAAAGAGTTTCAAAAAGCTTTGGTTAGAGTGTTATTTTTTTGTGTTTTGTCAAGTTTTTTGTGTTACTATGTATTTTAGAGTAACTCATATCTTTAGGAAAGGTATTAATTGTGTTAATGGTTTCTTAATAATAATATTAATTATGTCTATTAATATTATTATTATCAATATTAATAAGTATAATATTAATAATAATATTAATTATAACAATAATATTAATAATAATACTAAAATCATAATAATAATATTAATAAATATAATATCAAAAGTAATTTTAATAATAATATTAAGAATATAATATTAACAACTTTAATATTATTATTATTAATAACATTAATACTAATATTAAAAATAATAGTATTATTAATAAAATTAATAATAATAGTAATAATTTTAATTTTAATAATAATAAATTAATAAAAATAATATTAAATATAATATTAATAATATTATTAATTATATAAGTTAATAATAATAACAATATCATTATTACTAATTTTAATAGTATTACTAATTTTTATTAATAATAATCAAAATAATGTTAGTATAATCAATAATAATATTATTATTAATATTACTAATAATATTAAAAAATAATAATGTTAATAATAATTATAATTTTAATGAATTAATTATTATGTTATCTACAAAAAATTCGTAGGTATTACCTACCCACTTACATCTGTACATAATGACATACAGATTTGACTTTGTAGGTAATTACTTACGGATTTGTTCTTAACAAATCCGTGAGTAAAATCCGTTTGTAGTGTCAAATTTATCTTCGGATTATGATTTGTATATAATTACTTATGGATTAGGATCTGTAAGTAATTACCTACAAATTATGATCTTATGCCTACAAATTTTTTCATAAATAAAATTCATAGGTAAGATTCGTATGTAATATCAAATTTATCTACGGATTATAATCTCTATGTAATTACCTGTGAATTTTTTTATAAATAAAATTTGTACGTAAAATCTATATATAATAGATCCATAGATAATATTAAATTTATCTACACATAAAAATCCATGTATAATAATTTATCAATAAATAAAATTTTTTTTAATGTCTAATCTACGTTCGTAGACAATTCACTGTGAACAAATTTCTCTCTCTTAGGGAGTTAAAAAAACTCTTCAAAGCTTACAAATCTAGTCGGTACTCTCTCACACTTACCATGAGTACACTCACTTAATTGATGTTGTATGCGTTTTGCAATAGGTGCCAATTTATATAAGGAATATTTATATCTAAATCCACAAACTGTACTACAAATATGTGACCATGATATACAGTTTTTACACTTGGTTAAAATATAGATCATCACGAGGTTTGTACGACCAAGGTGCATCAGATACTTACCCCAAATGATTCATAGAATAGACTTTAGACAACCATAAATCAATTTGTTTACTAAGTTAATATCAACAATTAACGATAAAACTCACACAAAATAAATCATATACTCACTTTAAAAATTTTAATATTGAAATGAATTTGCATATGAAGTATTTAAATAAAATACAAAAACCGATTACATTAATAGAGGTAACAAACTACAATATTAGAGCCAAAATTTATGTTCAACTCTCAATTGTGAGTAAAGTTGTTTTTATTCAAAGACATAAAACCCATTCTATTAATCTTAAACTTTTTCCCTTGTGGATTTTCTCTTGCCCATTAGGTCAAACTTTATAATATTATAATTATGATTTAATAGATTGTTGTTAGAGTATATAAGGTAGAAGGTGTAATTAATAGGTGAAGAGAGAAATATTAGATGAAAGATTAGTTTCCCATGTTGGGATAAAAAGGATAAAAGAAAAAGACTAGAGACAAGTTTACGTTGTCATAATTATTGATGGGTGGTTTAACCTCATAGTTGTCTCTAGAGGATAATTGAAATGAAAAGCCTAAAAAGTGGTAGAATAATAAATAGTGGGCAATTTTGGTCGAAGATTGTTTGGCCAAAAACGTTGATTGTATGATTGAGGGTAGGCCATGATTCAGCAAGCTAACCAAACCTTGATTCAGTAGTCAATTAATAACCAAACAAACATCTTTTTCATTCAAAGGATTCAATCCTGAGAAGTCATTTTAAAGTAAAGCATTGCGTGACAAACTCTGTGCTTTTGGTTTTCAAATAGCCGACCACACCCTCACTTCACTCTTTATTAAAAGATGAGATATCACACAATGTATTTTCACATTTCCTCTCTTTGCTTCCTTTTACAGCTGTCTTTATTCCATACCTTCTTTCTTCTCTTCCTCACATTTTATACATTTGTAAGTAAAAAATTATTAATTTATAGTATATAAATAACTGCAAACCTTATTTTACAAACAAATTTTATAAACATTAATTTATAATATATAAATAAGTATAAAACTTATTTGTTAAACGAATTTGGTAATGTTAAATTAGATTTTATTTCTTACAATAAGTGTCTACACATGTTTAATTATGTACTTTTCCACCATTTCTCTCTCCATTGGACTAATATTAAATACACATTTAGATCTAATACATCTTTAAAATTTTAACTCTTTTCTTCCAATTATATATTTTGTAGAGTATGCTATCACACTTCCAAATCCAAATGTTTTCTTTTTATGTCTTATCTTCTTCAAAAGGGGTTTGTTACATATCTATAAAGCTTTGACATAGTGTATAAATTTCACTTCTGTGCTTTTTTGACATTGCAGATACGAATATGTGGTAGATACATATTGACACGGTGTCGAACACACATAATTAGATCAAGTATGACGTGAACCTTGAACACTTTGAAGAGGACAGAGTCTACTTCTTGATACGTCTCTCCCACCAAAATCACAACAATCAAATGCAAATCTTAGAAAAAATAAGAATGAAAAGAGAATTTAATAACAAATAATATGTCCATTCATTAAATGATTCAAAAAAATCTTTGTATATCTCAAATAACACTTTGAAGAGGACATAGTCTACTTCTTGGATACGTCTCTTCCACCAAAATCACAAAAATTAAATGTAAATCTTAGAAAAAATAAGAATAAAAAGAGAATTGAATAACAAATAATATGTCCATTCATTAAATGATTCAAAAAATCTTTGTATATCTCAAATAACACTTTGAAGAGGACATAGTCTACTTCTTGGATACGTCTCTTCCACCAAAATCACAAAAATCAAATGTAAATCTTAGAAAAAATAAGAATAAAAAGAGAATTGAATAACAAATAATATATCCATTCATTAAATGATTCAAAAAATCTTTGTATATCTCAAATAATCTTTGTATTTTCAAGAGGAGTTTATAAATTATCGAAGAATTACAAAGACTTCACCCACATCAAGATGTGAAATTACTCATTAAAGGAAGAAATATTTTAAAAAATACTTTGATGAAGAATATAAAGAGACAAGTAAATATAAAATTTGCAAATTTTTCAAATGAGAGAGAAGATTTTGCCGAGAGATAGAAGTAAAATGTAACACCCCAAAATTGTTTTCTAACATTTAGTCTATCCAAATTAACAGGACATAATATATAATATAGATATATACCAATATGCACTCACACTGTACCTCAAAATATTTTTCACTTCATAGGAAATTAAAACATAACTAATTACATTTAAACACACACATATATAAAAACAAAGATAAGATTTTTTTTAAAAAAGCTTTTAAATCTACAAATGGTCCAATCAAGAGCATCTTATACATTATCATCTGTAACATTACCTGCTTCCGTATATAACATCATCACATATAGAAACAAACATACAATACAAACAAGAAAGGGTAAGCTAGTAATTCGAAATATCTCAAATAATCACAGGTTACATCATTTAACACATAACAATCAATTGACATCTATCATCCAACTCAAGACATCACATGATAGAGACAGACTCAATTCTACTTTTCGTACTCATGCATTGAATAGACCCTAAGATTTCATACTATTCCCAATTTGTGTCTCATCTCATCACCATTAATCTCATATGACATGGTTAATCTATATGACTATCCTGACCAACCCTCTTTCAAGCTATAGTTTTAGTCATATGAACCTTCTTCAACTCTTACCATGTAGTAATATTCATCTATTTGATTCCTATTACTAGTAGAGAGTCATGATATCAATCGTTAACCAGATCCTTATACAATGCAAGTCCTATTACTTCTCAACACAAATTTTTTCTTTCCTAAAAACACTGTGTTTACACATTACATACAATTCATATCATACATCATCAGTTTTTATTCGTCTATTCATTCACTTTCCATTTCAATTCCTATATCAACATCAATTACTATTACCACACTACATTCAAATATATTTTTCTTCAATAACTGGTCTCAAATCTTTAAAACTTATCAAAGTCTTATCATAAGTCATATTCAATCCATCAAACAACAATCAAAAGTTCTCATATACTACTTTCTAACATCATTACTCAAATCAGGTCAATCAATCACACCAAATCAAGATAAACAATCCAACTCATCCAACTCATTCGGTACTCAAGGAGCAGTCAGACCTGTAATAAAGACTTATGCACTGATACACACAAATTTAGTATTCTATCCTAAAGTTCTATTTGAAAGTAACTAACTAGTATAAAAACAAGTTACTAGCTTCCTTTACCTAAGATGATGATGATCTCCACAACAGTTCCTCTAATACTAGATATACTAATCCAAACCTCTAGAGATCTAGAATAAGTTATCAGAACAAAATCAAATTTCAGTATAATCTCAATTAAGTTGAAAGAAATACTTTTCTTAGTTGTTCCTACTAAGATTGATAACAAGAATATAAGAAAAAACAAAGATTAAAGGATTTTTAGAGAAAATAGAAACTTACTCTGTTTGAGATTTTGATTGGTTAAAAATGAATCTAGAGACATCAGCTACTACAATGCTTTATTAGATTCTAAACAGATGAAGTATGAAGTAAAAAATTGAAGAGAAAAGAGAACTTGTGAAAGTGAGTGAGAGAATAAGAAAAAAGAGAAATGGAAGTGTTGGGGCAGGGGTTGTGTATTCTTCCTTTTAAAACTTGTTGTGACTTACATAAAATGGATGAAAACTATAATAAAATGATTGCTAGCTTATGTCTTGATGAATTAGACTAAGAAATTGTATTTTTCAATAAAGATGAAATGTAGATGTTGTATATGGTTAGACATTCTTTTATAAATATGTCTTTTTTTTATATTACAAACAATATTAGTATATTTTAATAAATTAATAATCATATATATATATATATATATATATATATATATATATATATATATATATAAATATATATATTAGTATCTTTATTTTTTCTTTATATGTTCAAATCACACTCCCACACAGTTAAGAAAGAAAGTTAACAAAGAGTATAAATGAGATAAATCACATAAAAAATATAAGCCTTTTGAAAAATTTCACTGCTATTTTACCTGATGGATTTATGTTAATTCTCCAACTTACCTCAACATCTTCCGTATACATAGATTAAGTTAAACCATCTAAAACTATTTTAAATAATTTCATTTTTTGTGTCTGAAATATAGATATAAGTCTTCAAATACCAAACTAAAACACTCTTCATTCAAGTAAAAAATTTTACTTAAATTATATAAATAAGGAAAATGATGTTTTAAGAACATGTTTCTCTTGTCTAACTAATTCACAAGTCTCTTATGATAATATAATAATGATTAAGTTGAACAGTTCTTTCACTTAGTTACTTATATATATGTATATTATTATAGAGTCATGATAATTAGATATCCTATAAATTTTTATACTCACTTTATATTTATTTTTTTATTTACAAATATAAAAAATTATTTTTTTAATAATTATATTACTTCCAAAAAGTGCCATGTGAGGTGGAGATGTGAAAAGATCATTTCTAAAAATACTAGTAGTTTATACATAATGGTTGATGAGATATCTGTGCACCCATCTGACTGCTACCTACCTTTGCAGGGTGAGAAGAAGTCTCACTCCAATTGTGAGCAGCTTTATTAACTTAGTTTCAAAGTTCATATATAATAGAGATTTGACTTTTGGTGCCATGGCATATGAAATCAAAGCTGGTTCAGGGAAATGCCATACTATTGGGTCTATGTTTCAACTGACAGATAGTAGTTGTTATCCTTGTAGACCACCCTGAACCCTGCACCAATTTGACAATCCTAGTATTATATTGAAGGGTTGGTGTTCCTTGCTATGTTTATGTAGCACTTTTTTCAATTAACATTATTTTTTATTAGAAAATGTTTGACTGGAAAAATAGATATAAATTGAAGTTAAATATGTTTTTGGTTTCTGATGAGTTTTATAATTATTTTTAATTTTTGGTCTTAATAGATCAACACATTGCACCAGTTGAGGGGTGTATAATTTGGTGATTTCACTATTTTTCAATGAACAGGGGCATGAACATGTGCCAGTTGGAAAATTTGGAGGAGGCCCACAAGGCTGAGAGCAACTGCTCATTATTATTTAATCACTGGCTTTCTTAATGAAAGCAAAGTGGGTCTGTTTCTTTGCTGTGGAACACTTCCTCTTGAGGGTCCACACTTTGAACAGAGAAAGCTCATCATGCATGAGAAAGAAGAAAAATGAGAAATGATTGCCGTTGCACCCACATAAAAATCACATCCACTTCACCAAAAGTTCCAACATTGTGATTTCTAACTATTGTGAAAAAATAATATACAAAAATCTTGTTATTTGTGCTCAATGTGAAATCAATCCAAAGTTCCTCGTTTTTGGGTATATGATACTATAATAATAACAAATGTTCGCTGATTTCAAAGGTATCCCATTTAATTTTAGTTACAACCCTTCGCTTTTTGCAAGCTCCAGTTCTCCTAAATGGTAATTCTTGACCTTTTTTAAGAGTTTATTTTTGTTTTATAACCTTTTCAGTGGATGTTGGATCATATTATATCAGCATCATATTATTTTTTTTTTAACTATACTGACTTGTCTGCATTAGTGTTAAAATTACTCGGAAAGTAAAGTTTTGATCGATGTGCATGTTTTGGTCTTTGTAACCACTATTTGCCCCTATGGGAAGCTACTCTGACAAAGTCTGCAAGTGGTTCCTTTTTTTTTGGGACAAGTGTAATGTTTAGGTTTCAACAAGTCCATTACTTAAATCAGTTTAGTGTCTACTTACAAACCAATTTGTACGTTTCATCCATCTACTTGTTCAAGCTGAGCTGGGGCCATTAGATAGAGAAAAAAACCAAGATATATGCTGTATAAGAGAGGATTCTTTTGAGCATTCTCTCATATCAGGAAACTGGAGTTGCTCCATGTGATATTGTTGTTAAATGGCTAAGAAAGGTTGGTTTAGCATGATTAAGAAGATCTTTTTATGGGGGGCACAGTCCTCACACACCAAGGTAAATTTTCTGCTCATTTGACTGATAATAATTCTCTTTAGGCAAGATTGTGCTGCTTACTCATGAGACAAACCTGTTTTCAGAAGGAAAAGAGAAGGGTTTGGATATTTGGGAGGGTTAAGACCAAGAGATTGCCTTCAATTACAGCTCCACCACCCTCAAAAGAAACGAGACTAAGTGAAGCTGAAGAAGAACTCAACAAGCATGCTTTAACAGTGGCCATTGCTTCAGCTGCTGCTGCTGAAGCTGCTATTACTGCTGCTCAGGTTGCTGTTGAGGTTGTCAGGCTCCAATCAGCTCATCAACAACTTAATGAAAAACAAGAACAGCTTCATCCTATTAAAACTAGGCATGATTCTCCTCATTCCACACACCACTGCCAGAGGAAGATGGAAGAATCTTCAGCCATCAAAATTCAAACAGCTTTTAGAGGCTACCTAGTGAGTTTGTCTAATCTCTCTCATTTACATATATGAAGCTTAAATCCTTTCTCCACCTTGGTCACTTCTCTTAGCTAAGTGGTCTTTAATTGGTTCAGTTAAATTTGAGAAACCAAATATAAATAAGGATACACAAATATGTTCAGAACTAAAACTTGGTTATGAAATTAGAAAATGCTAATTCATTAGAAGTCTTCAACGAACTAGTGATTTCCCAAATTAGATTAAGGTAACTTGGGAACAGAAACTACATTTTCATGTAACATATTTCACAAATTTAACTAATTAGTGAGAGTTGCAGTAATCATATTTGCCAAGTTAACACCAAAGAGAGGAAAGAAATCTGAAAGAATCAAGGGAAAAGTAACATAAGTTACGGTAGATGAAAATAAGTAACTGAAGTCATCTTAGTAGATTCTCTTAACACAATTCACTAACTGGTGAGAGTTGCAGTCAAGGAAAGCTTTAAGAGCATTGAAGGGAATAGTGAAGCTTCAAGCTATCATTCGTGGAAGAGCTGTGAGACGCCAAGCTTTGTGCACTCTGAAGTGCTTGGAGTCCATAGTAAGTATCCAGTCACGTGTCTTTGCAAGGAGACTCAAAATGGTTGAAGGAAGATGGGATTGTGGTGAACATGAAGACATGGAAGGTTCAAGAGACAAGATAATAAGGGTAGGGATAACATGTTCTTGTTGATCATTAGTTCTGTTCTCATCACATCACAAAAGTAAAGTTTCTCTGCCAATGTAATGATCTGCAAGTTATTATGGATGGAAGCTTACAAACATATTTTTCTCACTTGTTAATCCCTTAAATTTGAAATATGGCTTTCATATTTGTCAGATGGACTCAAACAGTGAGAGAAGGTGGGATGATAGCATGTTGTTGAAGGAAGAGGTAGATGCCTCTTGCATGAGCAAAAAAGAAGCAGTTGTTAAGAGAGAAAGAGTAAAAGAATACTCATTCAACCACAGAGTAAGCTCTTAAACCAGTTTTCCTTAGTTTGGGAAAACATGATCTATGTTTTCATTTTGTTTCCTATTTCCAACAATTTCCTTGAGAAATAGTATAGTTAAGATCCTGTTATTTTCACTGTTTTCTGTACAAACACTTCAAAATGGGAATAAAAAAAGAGAACAATGTGATATTCTTTTAGTTATTTGTGGAAACAGAAAGCATTTCTTAAACCAAATAGACCTTATTGGTCTCATTCTAACTTAGAAAACACTTTTCTCAGAAGTCAGCTGAATCAGAAAGAGATAAAATAAATGGAAGATGGAGGTACTGGATGGAGCAGTGGGTAGACACACAACTTTCCAAGAGTAAAGAACTTGAAGATTTAGACTCAGTTTTCAGCTCACATCACTCTAGACTTGGGAAGGAAAGTGGAAGTAGACAACTAAAGCTAAGAAATACTCAGAGACAAAATCAGGTTGAAGGATTAGATTCTCCAGCACTTTCTTCAAGGAACACATTTCCCCACAGGAGCCAGACTTCAGAGGCAGAAAATCAGTCATTCCCAAGCTCACCTGCAATTCCTACATATATGGCTGCAACAAAATCAACACAAGCAAAAGCAAGATCAACAAGCTCCCCAAGAGCAAGGACAGGAGGGAATTTTGACATGAACTCTGACAGCTATTCACCATGCAAGAAAAAGTTACCACTTGTGACTTCTATTAACCAGCAAAGATCTCCTAGCTTAAAGGGCCTTCCTAGACCACTGAAACTAAGTCAGACATTGAGGGATCTCAGCATTAACTCAGATTGCTCAGTGCCAATCTCAGATCAAGAAAGTTCCTTCAAATGATACATACTGCTTGAAGAGAGAAAATTGTTTGTCATATTATATATGCAAGTAAAAATTGATTCTTTTTTGGTTGAGAATTGGACTTTATGTGACAGAATGTTGCTAATTTTTTTCACTGAGTAGTTGATCACTTGTGTGATCTGAAGTCAAAACTCAAAATCATATCAAATGCATCTAATGACCATGTCCAAGGTTTTGAAAAATGATCAAGACTACGGTTATTCTTTACAAGAAGAAATGCTGGTCGATGATTGGACTTTTTGTCTCTCCAAAAAGTCAACTAATATTTTTTTCATAGAAGATGCCGACAAAATAGGTATTTATTATAGTTTCTACTTGTTAAACTTGGATGATCCATACTTAACTTACGGTGTTTGTTGCATGTTGTCTAAAAGGGTTAAAATTATTGGAGGTTGTAACCATATATTTTTCTATCTAAGTTATATGAATAATAGTTTCAACTATTAGTTCAATATAGTTTATTCCGTTTCACGAAATTAATTAATTACTTTTCTTCTAATTGTATAAATAAGTAATTTAAAAAATAAATTTAATTATTTTAAGTAATATCTTGAATGAATAAATATATAATTTGAATATTTTGATAAAATATACCTGTGTAGAATGAAAATAAAAATATTAACATAACATAATTAATTGTAAATTGATTTGTTTTGGACCATGCAAGATTTCGCAAAATAAATTCATCAAAGAAGGCTTCTTCTTGCACCTCCATAATAAATTCATCAAAGACGGCTTCTTCTTGCACCTCCATTTGTTCTTTTTACACTTTCATATATTTTCAATTTTTTTAAAGTGTCAATTTTTAAAAGACTCATTTGCTTTTATGAAGGTTAATTTAAAGATTCACTTTTGAAACAGGCTATTCTGAAAGGAAAATTTGAATAGGTCATTCAAGAAATTAAATTTAATCTTCTGGATTAAGTTGTTCTCGTATACAAATTTTGGTTTTGAAATAGTTTGTTGCACCTCTTCTAAAATGACTCAATCTTGAAGCTATTTTCGAATCTGTTAATAACTTTTGAAAATCAAACACGAAAATTCCCACCCCTATGACGTGGCGCGCTCATCCTCTTTCCCTTTATTCTTCCAATACTCCTTCCATTGACAACACTATATTACCTTCAATGGTGGAAACGACAGTGGATACGGCAGTAGGTAGTTCTTCACTGTGGTGACACTGCAAAATGAAAAATGAGAAGTGAGATGTAGAGTTAAGAGTAAAAGAGAGATAGTGTACAATCTAATGAGGGACACTTTAGAAAAACAGAAAACATATGGAGGCTCAGAAAGAAGGTGTGCAGGAAGAAATCCTCTCCATCAAATTTGTTGGACTAATTAAATTGCTTTTCCAATTGGTAGAAGGGGATTTGTTTTTGCACCTCGTGAGTTATTTAAAGGACAAAATTAACCCTGAACATTCACTCTCTTTATCTTGATTGTTCTCTCGTCCAGATGATGTGAATTAGGAATTTTCTGAATTATAATATTCGGAAGTATTTTTTTTGTCAGAAGAGTAGCTTGAAGTCACATCAAGTTTACTTCTTATATGAAAGTCTATTCTGGATTTTATTCTTAATTATATAAATCGAGAAGTTATTTTAAAAATATATTATAATCTAAACATTATTTTTTAAAAAATAAAATTTGAAAGTCATTTTAGAAACTACATAATTTACAAATAATTTTTTTTCTAAATAGAATTTTCAGATTGTAGAATTTGAAATAGATTTTTTTAATATTTTTCAAATTATGCAATCCAGTAATGATTTTTAAATTCAGAGGCCTATTCTACATTGCACAAGCCTTTCTATACCAAGAACAAAATAGAAATTTCCACATTTATAGGGTGCAAAAGGAAAGCATGGGTGTGCAAAGAAACCTCCTTAATAAAAGTTTGAAAAGGGACCAAAGTGATTGTTTCTGCATCTTCATACTGACTTTTTATATTTCATAATAAATTTGAATTTATGATTTTTAATCCTATCCTTTACCTCTTTCACGCATTATCTCTATCTCTCACACCTCCATTAAAAATTGTAATAATATATTTAAAATTTTTTTAGTATTATAGTTTGGACAACCTGTAATATTAAAAGAATTTTAAACACAACCTAATATAAAAAAAATTAAATTTATTGCAGGTTGTATAAATTGTAAGTATAATTCTTTTAAATATATTGTAATTTGTATAACTCGCAAGTTTGAAATTAGAATTTTTAAAAAAATAAAAGTGCAGAAAAAATAATTATAAGTTATACAATTTATAATGATAATATTTTTTAATTACATTGTGATTTATGTAATTTATAAAGAAAAAAAAAAATTGAATCACAGTTATTGTCAACGATGATGAAAGTCTAAGATTTCTCTCCCTCAATAGTTACAGCCAGCAGGATGTTCTTCTACTTCAATTATCCCTCTCTTTTATCTTTGATTATCCTAAACTTATTTCCACAAACATTGAATTGAACACCTCTTTTGCCTTTAACCTACTTCTAAATTAACAAGAATATTTTGTCTTTTTTTCCAAGACTCAAATAAAAATATATAAAATTATGAAGGTGCAGAAAGCCACTACGAAGGTGAAGGAAGACTGTCCAATTCCTTTCTGTGTTTTCGGCCCACGACAAAATCGATCGAGCAAGGAACAAGATTTGTTTCACCATTATTACTATTTTTGATGTGATGTTAATTAATGTAAAGTAATCAAGAAATTTATGTTCTTATCTAACCTTTATCCCTTTTATTTCCAGCCAAGTATTTTGTCAAGGGAGGTATTTTTTTTTTTTCCTTTTTTTACTTTTTATAAAATGCTAGAGTCAGATTTACTGTATTATCTTATAGAGAAGAAAATATTTTTTTGAAAGAATGATGTGGTGTGATTTAGTCAACACATCAGAAGTTTTTATGTTCCTTGTAATTAGTTGAAGCATTACATTATGTACTTCTCATTAATTTATTTCTTATTGCCAATAAAAAATGATCACAATCACTTTGTTTATTTGATACTAATTGTATGAGTGATAAATGTATTTGGATAGTTTAATGTGAAGATGTCTAACTGTTGGAAATTGTAATATATATTACAATTAAGTTTCAAAACTTGTTTTTTAAGTAATGATATGGATTTATGAGATTAAGATGATATAGAATGATAAAGATTTTAGTTAAATAGTTTTGTGTTATATATAATTCATATGTAAATTTGAGAAATTAGTGTTATTTACAATTGTTCTTTTTAAGTTGTATTTGATAATTATAGAGATATGTTGAGTATAAATTGTGATTTTTTTTTCTTCAATAGCATCCTTTTAAAAAAAAATATATATTCCAGTAATACTTTTTTTACTTTATTTTTCTAACTAATATTATTTATACTTTAACTCTCTAATTAATATAACTATGGAAAATTTGTTTCTCATATATCAATATTATAATTTTTTTCTTCCAATTTCAGTTTCATTATAAAAATATAATTACAATATTATTATGATTTATTTGTCCAATTTAAATTTATTATAAAAATATAAAAATTAAATAATTTATTATTATATTTTTCATTATAATTAATTAGTTCAGAATACGTATAAGATATCTTATTTCATTCTCTTTGTATTTTTATTATCCTTTCAAAATTTTAATTCAATCGTCTTTATAATATTGTTTTCATTGTAATTTCAAACCAAGTAATAATCACAACTTGTTGCATATAAATTTAAGAAAAATAAATAATTTTTTCTTACATATCTCTTTTCTACCTTCCTCTCTCCTACAAATTAACAATAAATAGTTTCAAAATTTAATTCTATTTTTAATGAAGTTTTTTATTGCAAAATATTTTTCTTTTCCTTATCTATTTTTAAATTTATAAATTACATTATCTAGATTTTTATTTAACACTTCCAACTGGGTTTACTAAAATCATTTTCTTTGTTCAAAACTTAAACGCTTAAAAAGTTATCCATTAAATGAAAATTATTTTACTGTAAAAAAACTTTAATAAAACCAGAATTAAAATTCGTAACTGTTTACTTTTAATTTATATGAGAGAAGGAGATAAATAGAAAATATGTAAAATTTATTTATTTTCTTAAATTTTTATAAAACTAAAGTTGCGATTTTTATTTTGTTTCAAATTACAAAGAATATTATAAAAATGATTGAATTAAAAATTTGAAAGGATACTAAAAATATAAGGAGAATGAAATAAAATATTTTATATAACTAATTAATTATAACGGAAAAGTAAATGATAAATTAATTAATTTACATATTTTTATAATAAATTTAAATTAAATAAAATAAATCATAATAATTTTGTAACTATGTTTTTCTAATAAAACTAAAACTAGAAGAAAAAATGATAATAAATTATGATGTTGGTATTTGAATTAAATTTTGTATTTTTAATTTGTCAAAAAAAAAGTAATGGCAAAAATTAAATAAAATTATTGAGTCATGGGAAGCGAAATCTCAATAGCTATATTAAATAGTCCTAGTTAGGGAATTAAAGTGTAAATAGTTCTAGTTGGGAAATTAATGTACAAAGAGTGTTACTTGGAGTAACTTTTCTTGCAATGAATGCTAGTGAGAGAAAAAAATATTGTCTATCGTGAAAACTCAAAAAATAAAATGTGGTAAAAGGTTACTTCGAGATAGATGTATACTATTTGAGAAATTTAAATTGACCTGGTTTCACAATTGAAAGGTATAATGATTCACATATATATCCATAAATGTAATGACCAACCACGACTATTATTTATTTAAAATCTTCATTATCACATAGTTATATCATTACAAGAAAAAAGCTATTTAGAGACCAATATTTAGCTACTAAATGAAATAGTTGCTAATTGTAACCAAAATAGTTACCAAATTAGATTTTGGTTGCTAAATAAATACAAAATAGAAATAATGATTGAATTTTAGTGACCAATTAAGTTAAATAATTGGTATCTAACATTAGCTACCAAGGTTTTAGTGACTTATACTATTAGATTCTAAATTAGTCTCTAATACCAATTTAGAATCTAATGACATATGTTAGTAAAACTTTGGTATCTAATGTTAGATACTAATTATATAACTTAATTGGTCACTAAAATTCAATCATTATTTCTATTTTGTAGTTATTTAGCAACCAAAATCTAATTTGGTGACTATTTTGGTTACAATTAGTAACTATTTCATTTGGTAGCTAAAAATTGGTCTTCAAACAACCTTTTTCTTGTAGTGTATTAAGAACATGTCATGCTCAATAATACTTAGGGCATTTACATGTTGTGAAGATGAGAATTAATGTGTTAGGAATTTATGTATAAGTCTAAGTCTCATATTGTAAAGATTAAAAGTGGAGCAAGATATAAGAAAGAAGACTCACAAACCTAATGTTTTAAGGTTTTAGGTTGAAGGTAACGTAAATTATTTGTGTTAATTTATCTTATGTCTCATTGTTGTGAGATCTCTCTAATGTTTTCTTCTCACTACCATTTTTGGCTTTAGGCAACAATCCAAAAGTGTTGCCTTAAGCATCTTGCCTAAAGCCAAAAAATTGTTTCCTAAACCTTAGGCAACACTTTGGCTACGGTTTATGCAAAATCAGAGGCTTTTCTGTCGATGCCAGACTCAGTGATAACATATGTTTAATTCACACTTTCTTAGACTAATTGCATATTTTAAGTAACCTTTTTGTTTTTAATTTTTTATAGAAATTTGTATTTTTGGAGATGTAGATATTTTAGTATAAATTAGGTTATTTTCAGTTTAAATAGATTTTTAAGTAGACTCCTAACCCATGATTTTATTCAAATTTTGTAAATAAACTTGACTGGAGGACAAATAGGACATTACATAAAAATATGAGGGTATTTCCAACAATAAGTAAAGATGGAAGTGGAAAGGACATTTTTGAACTTTTAGTCTTGGAAGGTGAATGGTCTATGGAAGAAGTACACATGCTTTTGGTTCTAATTTTTTTTTGGGAGCAATATAAAAAGTGTGAGGAGAGAGAAAACGAAGGAAGGTTTTTCTTTTTGTAATTTTGTAAAGAGCAGAGATGATTCATTTTCTAAAAAAGCTTTTAAGGTTAACAGTGCTACGTCTTCCACCTTCAACCGTGCTTCTTCCTCCATTGGTGTTATGTTCTCTTACGGTTCTATCTTCCATTTGAATTCTTCTGTTCTTTTGTTAATAAATTTCATTTTCATTTTGTTGATTACATCTAAAATTTGTGTTTAGAAGCATGTTCATGTTTTTCTTCTTGGGTTGTTCGAATTTGTTTCTCTCTTTTTCAGTTTTATTGTTCATATATTGTTGATTAATTCTTAGGTATGAATAGTAATTAGAAATATTTTAGACCTTGTTGATTAAACAAAAATTGTAATTGGCGATTCGTGATATTTGGGTTTCTTTAACGCAATTCTTGTTTAGTCTTCCATTCTGGATTATCTTCTTTTCGTTTTCTTTACTGTTTAGTAATAGTAATAGTAGATATGTTCTTAGTTTTTGTAGTTATTTTAATTTGTAACCCTTTCATATGTTTTAATTTTACGATTTGGTTATCTCATTCAATTCAATTTTTCTTTACTGTTATTGTTTAAAATTTTGTTTTGATATTGTTGTTTTAGTTTTAATACTGTCAATCCTCTATTCTTTTTAATTTGTCAGAAAGAAAGAAATTCTTTTAATGCAATAAATAAGTTTGGGTTTCCTTGGATTTGACCTATCTTATCCTACATTGGGGAAAAGTTAGTTTTAATTTTGAAAACCAGATGAATGAAATTTTGGCAGTAGATGTATCAATCCAGATTTCAGTCCATACCCAACCGCAGCTTCTTGTTGTTATGGCAGTTGTATGCAAAGAGGCTGGTAAGCCATGTCAGGATTAGCCAACTCTTTCAAAGTCCTTTCTTTGTAGACTGCCACAACAGATTCAGTGATTTCTTGAATGTTTTGAATCTAAAGAAATCACAAAATCTGTGATCATGACAGGCAACAAAGAAAGACTTTTAAGAAGTTGGCTAATCCTAATATGGCTTACCAGCCTCTCTGCATACAACTACCTCAACAACAAGAAGGTGCAGTTGGGTATGAACTGAAATCTGGATTAATACATCTGCCAAAATTTCATGCATCTAGTTTTCAAAATTAAAACTAAGTTTTCCCTAATGTAGGATAGGATAGGTCGAATCCAAGGAAACCCAAACCCATTTATTTCATTAAAAGAATTTCTTTCTCGGTGAAAAATTAAAAAGAATAAAAAAGAATAGAGGATTGGCAGTATCAAAGCTAAAACAACAATTTCAAAGCAAAATTTTAAACAAGAACAGTAAAGTAAAATTGAATTGAATGAGATAACCAAATCGTATAATTGAAACGTATGAAAGGGTTGCAAATTAAAATAACTACAGAAACTAAGAACACATCTACCATTACCATTACCATTACTATTATTATTACTACTACTAAATAGTAAAGAAAACAAAAAGAAGATAAACTAGAATGGAAGACCAATCAAGAATTGCGATAAAGAAACCCAAAAATCACGAATCGCCAATTACAATTTTTTTTTTAATTAACAAGGTCTAAAATATTTCTAACTACTATATATACCTAATAGTTAATCAACAAAATATGAATAATAAAACTGAACAAAAGAGAAACAAATTCAAACAATCCAAGAAGAAAAACAAGAACATGCTTCTAAACACAAATTTTAGATGTAATCAACAAAATGAAAATGAAATTTATTAACAGAAGAACATAAGAATTCAAATGGAAGAAAGAACCGTAAGAGAACATAGCAACAATGGAGGAAGAAGCACGGTTGAAGGTGAAAGACGTAGCACTGTTAACCCTAAAAGCTTTTTTAGAAAATGAATCATCTTTGGAATGTCTCTTTACAAAATTACAAAAAGAAAAACCTTTCTTCGTTTTCTCTCTCACACTTTTTATATTGCTCCCAAAAACAAATTAGAACCAAAAGCATGTGTACTTTTTCCCTAGACCATTCACCTTCCAAGACTAAAAGTTCAAAAATGCCCTTTCCACTTCCATATTTGCTTATTGCTAAAAATACCCTCATCTTTTTATTTAATGTCCTATTTGTCCTCCAATCAAGTTTATCTACAAAATTTGAATAAACCATGGGTTAGGAGTCTACTTAAAAATCTACTTAAACTGATAAATTAACCTAATTTCTACTAAAATATCTACATCTCCAAAAATACAAATTTCTATAAAAAACTTAAAAAATTAAAAACAAAAAGGTTACTTAAAATATGCAATTAGTCTAAGAAAGTATGAATTAAACATATGCTATCATACCCCTACACTTCTAAGAAAAAACTAGAAAAGAAAAATAAACAAAACCAATTTTATAAAACTGCAGAAAATTCAACATACTAAAATAATGAGTAAAACAAAATTTCTATCATTCCAAATCTCAAATCTCTCAACCTTCAGGCACTTAATTCACACATCAAATTTTGCAAGAATTTCAATCAAACTTAATCCTTGAACAACTCTAATAATCACCTCACTATAAGTGTTTCACTCATTCTCTCAACTGCGTAGGTATAGTGTTTCAACTCAACACTTCACAATCATAACCATTACCATAGGCTTAAAAGGCCTCTAAGTTCCACTGCTCACTCCACATGTACTCAAGATCAAAAGGACTTCTTCTAAGGCTTGTAATGTGGCCAAGATTAGGGTGGGAAATAGAAAGGATGTAGGGCTTAAAACCTGGAAAAATTAAAGAACCATGAGGAATTAGTTTTCAAAGATTAAGTAGAAAGTTATCTCAATTTAGCTCAAACCAACTTCCTTTGTTTCATTTTCACTGTCTATATATTTTTTTCATTTTTCTTTTCAATTCAAGGCACAATTTTTTTTCTTCTCATTTTTCATATCTCTTTCTTGACATTTTTTTTCACATATACCAAACTGCTTTTCTCACTGTTATTTTTTTTTATATCAGCAACTTTTCAAAATTTCTCAATGAACTTATAGTAACATCCCCACACTTATCTTCTAAACCATTTCCCAAGACAATTGCACAACTCCTTAAAAATTTCTAGATTAGGGTTATCATGGTTTTCAGACTTCAAGGCTTGTAATGAGCTAAAAATCATCAAGAAAAGGTCAATAAGGCTCAAACAAGGGTGTAATGGAAAATGATACAAGGTAGGCAGTTTGGCTAAGTGGCTAAAAAAAATCAAAAAATGGCTTAGATCATCTCAAGAGTGCATATAAAATAATCAACTCCAAAAGAGCCCATGCAAGTTCTAGAATGGCTACAACTATGAGTGAATCACACAAAAAGAAATTAGGCTCAAGTCTCACATGGGCTAATCTTATCAAAACTGTCCCAAAAATCAAATTTTCATGAAAAACTAACTAAACTTTATGTATGAACAAGCCAATCAATTTTAAGATTCTAAACTAGGACTGATGAAATGGAAAATCACTCACAATTGTTTCAAAAAAACTTTTATTAGTTAAGAAAAATAGTAAAAAAAAATATTTCCAAACAGCAGAAAAAAGTCAATATGTACGTTGAAAATTCAAAGCTAAATCACTAAAACAAAATACAATTCAACAAAATGTCAAATCAGATGCTAAAAATAGTAAAAGTTTAGCAACTAAACAAAGTTAGTAATATATCTATAACATGTAAAATCTGAAAAGTAATCTAAAAAAATAACAAACAAATCTGAAAAATCTAAGTACTAATAATTGCATCAGTATAAGAAAAATTAGTATGCCTAAAACTAAGCACAAAACTAAAACCATCCCATAATAGAAAAAAAATCACAATTAACAGAAACAAAATTAAACCAAAACAGAACAATCCTCCCCCCACACTTAAGACAAACATTGTCCTCAATGTTGGAGAAGGTGAACAACAAAGCTAAGTACTGAATGAAAAGATTTGTTTTTAGATGTTATTTGTATGCTGAATAGAAAGATCTCCATCCTCAAGTGATATGGGCTCCAACAAAATCAACTCTTCTTCATGTTATGGAATGTTATTCTCTTGAAATATCTTCAATTGATGACATTAATTGTATATGTCCTACTGGAACCTGGTTCTTTGATTTCAACTACACCATTAAGAAAAACATTAGTACCAATAAAAGGTCCATCCCACCTAGATCTAAGTTTCCCAGCAATTAATTTCAATCTAGAATGAAACAGAAGCACTTTTTGTCTTATGAAAAATTCCTTCCTCAATATTTTCAAATCATGAAAATTTTTCACTTTTTCCTTGTATATTTTTGAATTGTCATAGGCTTCTAATCTAATATCTTCTAGCTCTTGTAACTCCAACTTCCTCTGACTTCCAACTTTCTCCACGTCTAGATTACACTTCTTCACAACACAAAAAGATTTATGTTCTATTTCAATTGGAAGATGAAATGTTTTCCCAAAAACCACCATGAATGGTGACATGTCCAAGGGTGTTCTGTAAGTTGTTCTTTGTGCCCATATAGCTTCATCCAGTAGGTGACTCCCAGTTCTTTCTATTTGGTTGAACCAATTTCTGTAGCAAATTTTTCACCTCTCTATTAAACACCTCCACTTGTCCATTTGTCCGCTGATGGTATGGAGTAGAGGTTCTGTGTTGATCTCCATATTTTTGAAAGAGAGCTGCAAGAACTTAGTTGAAAAAATGGCTACCATTATCACTGATAACAACTTTAGGCACTCCAAACCTACAAAAGATATGTGTCCTAATAAAATCTGAAATAGTCTTAGAATCATTAGTCCTGGTGGCTTTAGGTTCCACCCAACGAGACACATAATCAACAACCATTAATCTATATATGAAAAACCAGCAGAGTTGGGAAAAGGTCCCATGAAATCTATACCCCACACATCAAACACTTCACAAAAAATTATTGGTTGTTGAGGCATTTCATTCCTTCTTGTAATAACCCCCCTTCCTTTTGACACTCTGCATACTCCTTCACAACATTGTAAACATCCTTGAAAATTGTTAGCCAATAAAACCCACTATCCAACACTCTCTTTGTAATCCTTTGAGGTCCAACATGTCCTCCTACAAGAGTATTATGACAACAAAACAAAATATTCCTAATATCACTATCATGCACACATCTTCTTATGATTTGATCACTGCTCATTTTCCAGAAATAAGGATAATTCCAAATATAGTATTTAACATCAGATTTCAATTTACATATTTGTATTTTAGATGCTTGAGGAGGTACAACAGTAGAGGCTAAATAATTGACTAAATCAGCATACCAAGGTCTATCATTCACAACAATCACAAAATACAAAAAATCAACAGGAAATTTATCATTAATAGGCATAGTAGTAGATGTTCCTTCTATCCTACTCAAATGATCAGCTACTTGATTGGCTAAACCACTCCTATCCTTAATTTCTAAATCAAATTCTTGCAATAGTAACATCCATCTAATCAACCTTGGTTTTGCATTCTCTTTCTTAAGCAAATATTTCAATGCAGCATGGTCAGTGAACACTATTATCTTAAAACCAATCACATAAGATCTAAATCTATCCAGAGCAAAAACAATGGCCAACAACCCTTTCTCAGTGGTTATGTAATTTACCTGAGTTGTATCCAAAGTTCTGGAAGCATAAGCTATGACATGTGGAAACTTACCCACTCTTTGTGACAACACAACTCCAATAGCAAAATTAGAAGCATCACACATTAGCTCAAATGGTTTACTCCAGTCTGGAGATTTTAGAATTGGTGCAATGGTGAGTTTCCTCTTCAGTTCCTTAAAAGCTTCCTTGCATTCTTTAGTAAAATTAAATGTCACATTCTTCTGCAAAAAGCTTGGATAGTGGCAGGGCTATTGTGCTGAAATTTCTTATAAATCGCCTATAAAAACCTGCATGACCAAGGAAATAATGGATCGCCCTCACAAAAGAGGGGTAAGGAAGAGATGCAATTATTTCAATTTCTGATTTGTCTACTTGAATCCCTTTTTCAGAAATGCGGTGTCCTAAAATATGCCTTCTTACACCATAAAATGACATTTTTCAAAATTAAGGACTAGATTAGTTTCAATACACCTCTTTAACACTCTTTCCAGGTTATTCAAACATTCAGCAAGGGAGGAACCAAAAATAGTGAAATCATTCATAAACACCTCCATACAGTTTTCTATCAACTTCGAAAAAATACTTGTCATGCATCTTTGAAAAGTAGCAGGTGCATTGCATAAACCAAATGGCATTCTAGTGTAAGTATATGTGTCAAAAAGGACATGTGAATATGGTTTTATGCTAATCTTCAGGTGCAATGTGTATTTGCATGTATCCAAAAAACCATCAAGAAAGCAATAATGTGACTTACCTGTCAGTCTCTCAACAACCTGATCAATGGGAAAATGGTCCTTCTTGGTTGCCTCATTCAACTTCCTATAATCGATGCATACTCTTCACCTGTTTGCCACTCTTGTAGGCACCAACTCTTTATCTTTATTCTGCACCATAGTCACCCCAGATTTCTTTGGTACTATTTGTATTAGAGATACCCAAGTGTTGTTTGAAATTGGGTAAATAATCCCAGCCTTCAACAACTTTGTCACCTCCTCTTTTACTACTTCCAGTACTGTAGGATTTAACCTTCTTTGTGGCTGCCTGACTGGTTTCACCTCACTCTCCAAATTAATTTTGTGCATGCACAAAGCTGGGCTAATCCCTAAAATGTCTACCAATGTCCAACCAAGAGCTTTCTTATACTTCTTCAACAAGTGCAACAATTCTTCCTCTTGTTGGTTGCTCAAATTACTAGCAATTATCACTGGCATCACTGTTATGCATCCAAATATACATACTTTAGATGATCTAGTAATGTTTTCAGCTCCACAGGCATGCTCTTGTTGTTTGGTGTCTCCATATGAGTTTTAGTTGCTTCCATGATTGCAACAGTAGCCTCATATGAGGTAGTCAACTCTAGATCTGCAAAAGAAAAAGACTTTCCACAAATGGCAGAATTTATTTCAGCACAAAGTAAACATTGTTCATTGTTGCAATTACAACCCTCTAACATTGTATCACTTAAATCTTTTACAAATTTCATAATTTCCTCTTCTATTTCCAAATCTAATTGGGTACAAGAATCCACATCATTTTTCATTTTTCATCATCAATAAAAAATACAAAATGCTCATACAAAATAGAATGACCCTCCACTGGATGCTTCATTGCTTCAAAAATGTTAAATTAAACCAAATCTTCTCCAAACTCCATGGAAAGTGTTCCAGAGTAAACATCTATCTTTGTTTTTTTTGTCATTAGGAAAGGCCTCCCAAGAATTAAAGTAGATTTATGATGTGAATGCTCATTCTGCATATCCAGTACATAGAAGTCTATAGGGAAGATCAACTGGTCTACCTCAATCACCCCTAAAGGTTGCGCAGTACTTTTATTTACCAACTGAATAATCACACTGGTTGGTTTAAGCTCTCCCAAGTGCAGCATATAATATACTGATGATGGCCTCACATTAATTGAAGCTCCCAAGTCCACCAAAACATTAGCAATAGTAATCTCTCCAATTGTACATGGCATAGTAAAAGTGCCTGGATCATTACATTTTGGAGGCAAATGGGACTGAGTTAAGGCAGAAACTGTTTGTACATCAATTTTTCTCAAACTTCTCTTGTAGGTACACAACTCCTTCAAAAACTTCGCATACTTTGGAATCTGTTTTATGGCATCCAACAAGGGAATATTTATTTCCACCTTCTTAAATGTGTCAAGCAAATCTTGGTCAAGCTTCAATTTCTTTGACTTAATTGTACCAAGAGGGAATGGTGTAGGAACTTTAGAGATGATTTGCTATGAGTCACTTTTTTCATCACTGTTGGACAGTTTCTGCTTAATAGAATCTTCCTTTTTATTACTCTCCACCTCCCTTCCATTTCTTAGAGTGATAACACTCACATTTCCCAATGGATTTGAAACTGGTTGAACAGGGATTGCCCCTGAATTTTGTTGTTTCAATTCATTTAATGTAGTTGCCATTTGTCCCATCTGCATCTTCAAGTCTTCAATAGTGGTTGACATGTTTTGCTCAAACTGCATGGTGTGTGTCGTTAGTTGCTTCATTAAATCTTCAAGTGATAGTCCTGTGTTTGCTTGAGGTTGTTGATGCTGCACATTCTATTGTTGTTGTCTCATGGGTGGAGGAAGATATCTTTGTTGATTTTGCTAGTTGTTCTGTCCATTCTGATTCACTGGAGTAGGGTTAAACTGTTGCTGGAAATTATTCTGAGGTGGTGGCCTTGGTTGATAAGGAAATCTTTGTTGGTGTGGCTGCATTAGTTCTGTAGGTTGTACTGGTCCATATCTAAAATTTGGATGATCCCTCCATCCAGGATTATATGTATTGGAAAATGGATTATATTGTTGTTTTTGTTAAGGCGACTTATACAAACCAGCTTGTCCTTGAAATACTCCAATAACCATCTCAAATGATGACTGAGATGTCTCTTGAAGTTGGGGGCATGAATTTGTATGGTACTCCCCTGAACTGCATATTCCACACACCCTAGTTGGTTGATGTAATGCACTCACTTGCTGTGCACTCACTTGTTGATTTAGCACTAACTGTCTCACCAAAGATGTCAATTTTGTAAGCTTGTTATCTATTCTTTCATTTTCTAGCAATTGTGCTCTGGTTTCATGTACTCCTTTAATGGAATTCCTAGAATGAAATTGTTGTGTATTCTCTGCCATGTTAGCTATCAGCTGCCTAGCTGCTGTAGGAGTTTTATCCATAAGAGCTCTTTCACTGACTGCATCAATAATTTCCCTCTCAGCTAGTAGCAAACCCTTATAAAAGTATTGAATCAACAACTACTCATTTATTTGATGATTTGGACATGTAGAGCACAATTTATTAAACCTCTCCAAATATTCATATAGTGTCTCTCCCTGCAGCTGCCTAATTCCACTTATTTCCTTCTTTATAGTTGTTGCTCTTGAAGCTGGGAAAAATTTCTCCAAAAATCTTCTCTTCATCTCGGGCCATGTAGTAATAGTAGTTGGTTGCAGGTACAACCAGTCCTTGGCTGCATCACATAGAGAAAATGGAAACACCTTCATCTTTATTGTTTCCTCAAGAACATCTGCAGACCTCATAGTGGAGCATACTACATGAAACTCCATCAGGTGCTTGTGTGAGTCTTCTTCAGCTAAACCATAAAATTTTGGCAGTAGATGTATCATTCAGCAACCCAACGTCCTTTGTCTTCATCCCTTACAAACATCCTTCTCCCACTTCCTCCTTCACAGTACTCATCATAACTATCCCCACTTGAGAAACATACCTTCAACATACTCCCAAACGAGCAACTACCTGACCTCTTCGCTCCCATTCTCTCTTCCCTTCTCTTCTCTTCTTTTAATGATCTGATCAGTTCTCAACTCTCAACACTCATAAACAAAACCAGCCCTTTTTCTCTTTTGAAGGGCACCAAACCTTCTTCTCCATAACTCATAAACAACTTTCAACACTCTCACATCACGTCCTAAATCATCTCTTGCTTTTGTCAATAATGAAACCCTAAATTCCTTCTTGTTTCTCACCATTATAGTGCAAAATAAAAAGAAAAGACAAAAATTACCTACAATGTACGTGCAACAGAGTTGAACATCGAAGATGAAATCAATCGCAAAAACAATCGTAGTAGAAAACGAGTGCCACAAGAGACTTCTACGAAATTGATCCTGCAAAAACCCTAAAACCATAAAACTTTTTTTGTGTCTCATAAAAAATAAATAGTTTTGTACCTGTGTCTCAAGTTACAAGAGTTGAAAATGCTGGAGGTTTGGAAGCGGTGAAGGTTGGTGGACACGTTTTCAAACTCGATGGATTAGGTGAAAAAAGACGAGTGATTTTGGATTCAAATTGCAATCTTTAGGTTGACCAAGTTGCGAGATTTGGAAAATTTTAAGTTGAGCGGGATTTGGAATATTTTAGAATAAGTAATATTAAAGAGTAATTTTACAAAACAGTGGTTTAAAATGTCTACACTTTTAAAAGTATAAAATAATCATATTTTTGAAAGACATAGTTTGAAATGACTTTCACTTGTCCACATTTTTATATGTGTTATCTAAAATAAATAGACAACACTTTTCATTTATATCGTGACCATTTTTAAAATAAAACTTTCTTTTTTAGGTAACGCTTAAAAATCGTTGTCTATTACTAGTTTAGACAATGTTTTTTTAGCTGTTACAATAAGTCAAAAATGGTGTAACGTCTCTTTATTTCTCCTACAAGCAACCAATAAATCATGGTGAGTAGTGGTGTAACGTCTCTTTATTTCTCTTACAAGCAACCAATAAATCATGGTGAGTAGTGTACAAGTAAGGATTTATTCTCTGGTACAAGATATTTTACTTGAAAGTTCAACAATATTATTTGAAATTTATTGAACTAACTTATTTTAATATATGAGATCCTTGATTTGCGATTATAATATAATTTTATTTTTTTAAATGTGTTCCATTCAATTACAGATATATGTGTATAATTTCCTAAATTCTGATTTGTAGAGTTTTAGTAGTGAGAAAGAAACTTGCCATGATCACCAGTAAAGATACCTTATGATTGGACTAGAAATGTTTTGTTTAGAGAGGTACAATATACTTTTATTTTATTTAGGTTTATTATAGTATTTGGAGAAGACAAACATGTGTCTCTAATGATTATGGATTGAAACATGTCTTAGAGGGTTCATTTAGATTGGATTAATACTTCATTTATTGGAGATATGAGAGGGATGTCACTTTCATTCACATTTTAAAACAATACTTTTTTTATCATGATGTTAGAGGACGTCCCACTTATCATATTATAGTTATAGAGATAGTAGGTGACACAGGAGTTTAACTATTTTTTATCAATTAAAATGTAGTTTGTAAATTAGGAATCAACAAAAGTAGTTAAATACTGATTTAAATAATCTAATTATTAGAGTTAATTTTTGTAAAGAATTTTAAATTTATGCATTTAAAATTATCAAATCTATAACTTTAAATTAATAATTTATTTAAACAACTAACGAATGTAAATTCTGTAAAGGATATTATGATTTAAAACACCATCTATGTCATGACTTTATTTTGTGGGTGATCCATGAATGAATGGTGTCTCAATAATCTTTGGTGTGTTGAAATTGAGTTGAGGTTCCTATTATTACTGCAATCGTTGTTTGAGTTTTTTTGTGTTTTTGAAAAGTGAATAAATATATAAATATATAAGTATTAGGATCAATGTAAACTATTTTTTAATAATAAAAGAACATATAAAGAATTTATTCATGTAAAAGTTACTAACCATGTTGTAAAGGTAAAATTATAAATGAGTCACTAATTTCACATACCATCATAAAAATATTTTATGAATTTTTTATAATAAAATTTGGTATTTTTAGCCATTTTTACCAAATATTTTATTAATTATATTTCAAAAAATAATTAAAAATTATGAATAAATTATTTTATTTCTTGAATTATCTTTTAAGATAATAGTGCCTAACTGCCATTGAAAAACAATTCTTTCTAGATATATCAAAAAATAGAAGATAAAATGTTGACATCCTAACAAAGATTAAATTATGACAAACCTTTGTTAACTAATTTGTATTTAAGATTTACACAGAAGGCGAGTTTCAACTTACTTTGAGATTAAACAAATGTTAAAATCTTATAATGACAAAAGGAGGAAAGACTATAAAAGAAAAAGCAAGTAAATATAAAAAAAAATGGTGATATTGAAACCTTCAAGCATGGGACTAATGTACATTTAGTGGTTAATTACTGAACTAGTCGCTAATCACACATTAGAACGAGTTGGGTAGGTAAATTTGCTCCATACAGGTAAAATGCTTAAAATATTATAAATGGTAAGATTTTAAGGTATACGTTATTCATTTTTTTATTGGATTTTTTTCTTACAAAAAAGACAAGAAAAATTATTAAAATACCAATAAAAAGGCACCTCAATTGAAAACCGTAGATTATAAAGAAGAACATAATCATATAAGATTAAGTGGTTTATTAACCTCCTGTTTGGCTCAATAGATGGAAAGAAAAAGATATCCTAATGTCCAAAAAAATAAAGTGAAAAATGGAAAAGAATAAACACAAAAATCAGAACATAATTTACGACTTAATGAGTAATTATATAACTTTTTATTAATATTTTATTAATAAATATATTTTATAAAAATAATTAAAATAAATAGTGAAATAATAAATAAATTAAAGTAAAATAATTTATTTTAATATATTATTATTATTTTAAAATATAATTTTTTATAGATTAAAATTTTACAATAATTTTTTATTTTGATTTTAAAATTTATTTTAACTTTAATTTATATTTTAGAAATTTATTGTTTTACATTACATCATTTCTAAAATTTTATTCTACAAATTATATTTAATATAAAAAAATATATATTTTATTATATCAGTCAAATCACTTATAAATATATTGACACTAATATTTTTTTTTTTATGTTGTTCAACTTACTTATTTTTATTTAAGGTGAGACTTCATTACTAAAAAAATCTCACAACAATAAGATATGACTTAGACACAAAAAAATGAAGGTTATTTTTAACTCAAAATTTTAAAATAATATAAATATGTGAGTTTTTCTTATATGTTGGTTAACTTTTTTATTTTTACTGAAACTTAAATCTATTCTTAGACAAGTAACATATAAAATCTATTCTTAAATAAAATATCAAGCCCAGGTGTTCCATCATAATTTATTTCTTATGGCTTTTAAATGCTCCTATGAAGAAAGCCGGAAAAGTCTCCACTTCCACTTGTTAGGAGTTACTTTGCCAATAATTTGCTATATGCAATGTAAATCACATTAGTTGAATTCATAAACCTGTAGAGTCTAAGATTTGTATGAGTTTTGATATGGTAAACTTACATTGTTATGACAATTAAAAAAAGTAGCATGGTTGATGTTTAGCACTATATACGGTTTAGAATTTGAAGCATTGGTGTTTGGACTTGCACCTAACCAACACTTTTTATAAGACGCACATGCATGGATCTTCTCACAAGTTTGTTTATATTTTGCGGCCGACAAACGCAGCCGCAATAAAACATGCAAAATTGACTTCTGGAGGAACACACATCATACAAATGTGTTTCATTTAAGTTTTCATTTTACAGGTCATGAAAATTGAGAACATTTACAATTCACCCTTGTGTTATGGAAGAAAAAATAGAAGGAAAATTCATTAAATGAAATACATTAAAGTTATTAATATTCAAAAAGTTCAATGAAAAAAGATGTAAAATACAATGTATAGCCACCTTTTTCACTAGCCCACTATAACTAACTATACATGAGCAAAGCATTCTTATGAGAAAATCAATCAATATGAGTGGATAGTGATCTGCTCGTGAGACTTATAGGGGGTCTAAACCTCAAACCCTCATTACTTATAGCACATGCCTAAACCATTGAAAAATGAAGATGAGTCGGTATGATATATTGGAGACACAATTTTGACACCACTTTAGAAAATATGTTCAGTTTGAGGAAAAAAGGATGAATGACAGTCTAATCTTTTGATTTTGTTTGTCTTTATTAAGATGACAAAAATAGTTGAATATGACTTCTTTTAAGGTTATTCCGCTTTAAGTTTGTCAAAAACAGGTGAGATCGATCATATTGACATGTTATACTTTGCACAGACAGAGCTGGTGCATTGATCCATTAAAATTGAGAATTTTTAAAACTTTCAATTTTTTAATATATATATATATATATATAT